>JGI24159J19872_10005336_pt1 | contig 16607 bp, 5 predicted proteins | sample Ectturendosymbi4_FD_19872 | JGI IMG/M metagenome (IMG submission 19872) | reverse complement strand
TCTTGTACTCCGTTCTGTATTGTCTGTTTTATCAACCTGCGTTGCAGAGTGTGTGTGTTCATACTATGGACTTCGTGTCTGCTATAAACAAATAAATTAAATTAAATTAAAAATTACGACCAGAATCAAGCAGAAGGCTGTTCGGAAAACTACGTTTATGTCCGAGCATTTAAACACAGACCAGTCCCAATTGACCAAGTGGTTTGCACTCGTTGCATGCTTTGCCTGTTGTAGTCTTGGCGATTCCAGCTTACAGCGCTGCCCGGGCAAACCATGCAAAGAGCGCAAAACACATAGTCGATTACTTCTCTCACGTGTTCCATCAAACATACACAATTTTTCGTTAGCATAATGCGAAGATGTGTTTAAAAACCTTTTGTTAAAAAACAGCATGTCTTCCAGCAAGAAATTCAACTTTAACTTTTAAAAATAGCTGAAAATTTCGGATTTCGTATCTTTTCCACTCATAGTAAGCAGTAATGGATCACAAAGTAAAAGCACAATTTAACCTGTAAAGCTTAGGAGAAAATAAGACTGCCATGGTTACCGTGCTGAAAACGTATGATTTTTTCCACAGATGAAAACCTCAAGAAAGGTCCACAATTTTTTACGTTGCTTTTTTATACACTCCTGATGTACTGCAATGCAAAACAATGCTAGTTCGCTACCAATTAGTTATAACTTTCATGTAATGCTGCTGCCTATAAATGTAATGTTTCCTGGTGAACTTTGCCAATAATCTAGTAAACCTCGCTAGTAAATCTAATGGTTTCTAATAAAAATTCCTACTTTACAATGACATGCCGTGCATTTCACGCTTAAATCAGCAATGGTATCATATTTTAATCATACTCCCTGCTAACAGCATGATTACACAGCTACAAAAGCTATGGATATATGTCTACTCATGACAGCTCACTTCTTTTTAGATCGCTACACTACTACAAACCCGGATTGATCATTCTGACTATCGAAAGTAAGATGTGGTAGTTAACGTTTTTCTTACTTCTGCAACAGTGATTCTCAACCATTTCGCTGAAGGGAGCCAAATCCAGACCTACAATTTTTTTAGAGAGCCGCACTAAAAAATTTTACCACAAGTCAATTGGCATGTTTTGTTTTAATTTCACTAATGAAGTCTGTTACACAAAATATTAGAGGTGTTACTGAAAGACTCCTAAGAGCCGCGCAAAGGATGCTTGGGAGCTGCATGCGGCACTTAGAACACTGTTTGAGAACCATTCTTCAACAAATAACACCACACCTGCCAGCTTAGCGATTAAACCAAAGAAACATCATAGACTTGCAGATCCACTGTTGCAGTCTGGTGGCGTAACTCGTAACAATCGCGTTTAGTGTGCTATAAAGAGCACTGTTTTAGGCAAAGTAAGTTTATTTGGCAAAACCGTTGTATCTAGAAAGGGGCCCAGATCGGAGCAACCTCTCAAATGGCCATAGCTCCGGCTCCGGTCCTAAATTTTAAACTGAGCTCCGACTCCTGATTTTTAATTTGAGCTCCGGCAAAATACCCAGCTCCGCAGCCCTGCTCATAACTTCTACGATTTTGAAACTTGGTTAGTCCGACGAAGTTTTTAGTTATTCACAGAATTTCTGCTGCAGTGCTAGGAATACTGGCGGGCATAGGAGTACGGAAAGGCATTTTACTGGGGGGCGGAGAAATTTGCCCTGAAAAAAACAATTTGCCCTAAAAATAAACAATTTGCCCTGAAACCAACTTTTTTAGTTTAATCCGAATGGGGCCTGAAACCTCTTGTAAATCTGTCCTATGCAGTTGAATTCGTTTATAACCGCTTCATCTGTAACGTCAATTCGTCTATAACGTTACATTTTGATCGGTCCCGAAGGCATCTTTTACATGCATTTCAATTCGCATATAACGTCAATTCGGCAATAACGTTCCTTATCCTAGAGGTGCCGTTATAGGCAAATTCTGTAATTACCTTGCTTGTTAACTGAAAAACAGAGTTTGCCCTGAAAATTTCACTGTATTGAATATACTTTTTGCATTCAGGAATTTTGAGCAACTTGCGCTTGCCCTGAAAAACAGAGTGTGCCCTGAATTTACTGTATTGAATATACACTTTTTATCATTCAGGATTTTTAAACAACTTGCGCTTGCCCTGAGATTTTTCAAGCCGGGGGAGCGGCAGTTCCCCCGCCTGGTACGCCTATGCTGGCGGGTTTAAGTTATCAGCCGTGACATTTTTAGGTCTCGGTCTCGCAAAACACAGGTCTGAGTCACGACTCAGCCGTTTAACTAAGTCTTTTTTCTGGAAAACGTAAGGTCCTGACCTGTAAGGGTCTCGCGTACCAAATCTGTCAGTACCGAACACCTTTGTATAAATACACAATATTTGAGAAATGAACCATTTTGTTTGTTTTTTTGCAACGTTTTCCAGAAAAATAAGTCCTCGTTCTAATTTTCGGGGTAACGAAGCGCATCGTGTTGGAGCGGTTCTATGTCCCACTTGAATCACTTAGTTTGTGACGCAAGTCGCAATATACTATGACCTCACATTTGATAAACCTTTCTTTAGTAATGCAAGCCCGCAAATAAATGCTTGCACTTCGCCATTTTTCTTATTTCTAAATGTCTTGACTTGTGCGAACTGCAACAAAAGCTATAGGACTGCAAATGATGCCCATGGACATTGTTTTGTGGCGATACCGTTACCTATGAGCCTTTAGAAATAGGTATTGTAGATGTAACGCAATTTTCTGAAAGAACTATCTCTTCGGTGAGCCTGCCTTCAAACGGTGCTTTGTCAAACCCTGGTAACCTTTTTGATTTTATTCTATGCAACCACAGCTGTTAGCTCTACCAGTGGCAACATTTCGCGAGGCCACTTGGCTTTATTAAAATCATTAGGTTGTTTGCTGCAGCGGAGGCTTTTATTATTCTTACGCACGAATTAGGACGTGCAATGCTAAGAATCGTTCTGGTGGGCAAGTCTGGTAGTACTGTATCCGTAAGTAAACCTGAGTTCTTCGACCGATAACAAAATCAATCGAGCTAATAACTGTTTTTTTGCAAGTACATTCATTTACCGAGATATAATTTTTCGGTAGTGAGACTATATCAACCCACCTGGTGCCTCTTTTGATATACTGTATATGCTCTTGAGATTAAAATTTTGGAATTCAATTGATTAAAAAAATTAGTGAAAAAGTGAAGAGGTGTGTCCGTCTGTGTGTATTTGTTCGCATCTGTGTTTTATAAAAGTTGGGCGGAAACTCGTAAAATATCACCATGCAGCAAGACAAGTTTTCGCAAGGAGCGCCAATCTTCATTTCAAACTCCGGTGGCGGCAGTCATACAAGCTGGTGCGACGCTTACACCATCATTGAAGTGGACTACTGTGTGGAAAGATGTAAATAATCCGTTTAGCCCTATTTGGTTTAAATACATGCTGAGATGTTTCGAAACTTGCATCTGAATGAAGACCGCACCCTGGAAAGAGTCAACCTGCAGGGTTAACCAGTACCCACAATACCCGGGCCGATGTGATAATCTGAAAAAGTTTTGCGCGTGCCGAGGGCCACGCGGCTACTCTCACAGTGAATGCTGCATCATTGGAAAGTTAATGGCAGCACCGCGCGCAGCCCTTGAACTTCGCGCACAACATTGACCTCAAGAATCGTACCGCCTGTATTTGAGGTTAAGCATGACCGGTTGACAATATGATGATCCTCCGTGAGCAATAGCTTGAGCAAGCATCCTCACACACATTTCCACTCGGTAAGCTCTGCATGCTCAGCCAAAAACACTCGTTACCCTGCTATAAAATTTGCGTTGGCATAACATAAAAAGGGTTAAGTATTAAGCCCATGTCGCTGGCAGGCTGCCGCATGCAAACAAATTATGGCACTACATAGGGACAACAAAGTGAATACAATAAACACTTTCTTCTTAGCATGAAAAGCCAAATCAAACTTCCCCAAAACAATGGACGCGTCAAATAAATGATAACAAAAGGCAGTTTCAAAATTCTTTTATTCAGTCACCTAGAAGTACAAAACAGGACGGCAAGGTCGATCTTGACACTACTGAATGATTGATTGGAAGTGCGCACAGAAAGACAACACTGGGCACAACCGCACCTTCTCTGCTGCAGAAAATGCGCCACCGTTTCTGTGAAACAGCGAGAATCGCGTTAGACAGGCGCCAGTAGAACGTTGCCAATCCTCACCTTATGAAGACGATCAAGTTTCGAAGGCGACCGCAATAGCGCTTCTTGATGCAATGCATGGCACGTTGTTAATACCACAATCCCCAAAGAGGCTTGCCACAGGGCAGCTCTAGGTGTTCAACGAACGAATAGCTAGTGTACTTTTGAATGATACCAGGCATAAAATCCGGTGTCGGAAAAGAAGTGGGCAGTTATTTAACAAGGAGACTCATTGTATTGGGTTTTGAAATTCATTGGCGTGTTGCGGGTGTTAATTTCAACAGCTGAAGGAAGACATTGGATGAGCCTCACAAACAAAGAAGTACGTGGTTTGAAAAATTAGTGGAACAAGGCGAGCGTCCATGTCAATGGAGAATGAGTTGTTTTTGGCAAAACGCGCACCGACAGTAAAGAAAACTACCAGTACTTCTGTTATAACCATTGCACTTGATCGACACCGAAATGAACGTCAGTGATCTACTCTTAACCAACAAATACACAAAGAAATTTGAAATAGATGCGGAGCTACGGCTGACATCACGCTTGGCAATTTGCAGCTGTTGAAATGAAGACTCACGCTGAGGTCAGTTCGCTACAGCGGGATATTTGCGTGCTTTTTCTGCGGGTTGCTGAGGCGTTTGCTGGCGAGCAAATCCAAATCCCGGCATATCCTGGCCCGCGTCACTCGAGGCTCGATGATGTCATCGACGTAACCTTTGTAAGTACCAACACAAGCAACATGAAGCGTCAGTGGTAACACGTTGAAAATATTTCACTATCGAGCTTGCGCAAGCTGATTCACATTTTAGCGATGCGGATTACTTAGCATTCTTCAAATCTTAAAAATGTCAGTCGAAAAATGCTGATTGTACGGTATTAACAGTTCTACACTATGCTTTTTTTCTGAAATAAGACATGGCACTGCCTTCAACTGAAATAACCCATCAGTTTCATTCACTGATTGCCTTCGGGTCAACGTGGTAAAACCTTTGCATAAATTGAGACGCAAAACAATCAAGCAATACTTCGGTTCTTACTCCCAGTTACTCATTGGAAAAAAACAGCTGCGTAAAGCGACTTTTGCCTGTTTCGATTTGGTCGTCCTTATATGTTTCGTGTTTAGGTTGGGCCTCCAAAATAAAGAGCAAGAACAAGTCTCTCACAATACCGCAGTGAACTCAAAATTAGATTATCTTTTGGGATAACTTGATGGCTACACGTCATTTGAATAAAACTTTTATGGTAGTAACAACTAGGTATCATATAAAAACAATTTTAGCATTACACTGTGCGGTAGAAGTGCCCTGAATAAGGGGAAGCAGGTCTTGGCATGATGACAAGCTAGAATACTTTATACAGTCACGGCTTAAAGTACCTCTAATGGCAGCAGGATAGGGATTAGCAAATTTTTCAATATATTCGGCTTCGTGCGCGGCTTGGTTTTCTTTTCCACGGAAAATAATCTGAACAGCGCCCTTTGCGCCCATCACGGCAACCTCCGCCGTTGGCCAGGCGTAGTTGACGTCACCGCGTAGATGTTTTGACGACATGACGTCATAAGCGCCACCGTAAGCCTGCCAATCACATTAAAAAAAACATAAAAAGCACGAGTTTAGAACCTTGACTTTAATAGCATCCAGCAGTGAACGATTGCCACAAAGCTGGATCACACGTGACACTAAATTAACACGCAATCCGGTGTTACAATTATAGTTTGCGCCCACAATGGAAATAAAGACGTCGTCTTAACATTGCAGTTTCGAAACCATAAACTTTGAGGCGTGAGAGTAGTTGACGCAAAACAGCAAAGCCCGTATCGCCACGCAATAGGTCATAAACATCACGCTAACCCCAAGAAAGCTATGCCCGTTATACTTGGAACCGTTTCGCCACAAATTGAGTACAGAGGATGTTCAACAAAAAATATCATTGACCGGAAACGTGTTCAACCAACTTGTCGATGCATTCCTGCTACAGCTATTCGCCGACCTCGCTTCACAAAAGTACGCATGAAACGTTCTTCAAAACCGTTCGACTCCTAGCTGCGGCAGTCAATTTAACAATATTAACGACATTTCCTCACAAACCTTTCGCGTAATAACGGTAATTTTTGGCACGGTGGCTTCCGCGTACGCGTAAAGCAGCTTGGCTCCGTGTCGGATGATCCCTCCGTGCTCCTGAGCGGTGCCGGGGAGGAAGCCGGGAACGTCGACGAGGGTGACGATCGGAATGTTGAAACAATCGCAGAATCGAACGAACCTCGCGCCCTTGACCGATGAGTTGATGTCGAGACAACCTGAAGCAAAAAAATCGTTGGACGCTTTGAAGTTTTACGAAATCAAAACCTGCAACATTTCAAAAACCGAACGAAAACACGACAAACTAGCAAGTGGCTGAGCGTGGCAAAGAGTGGACATCACGATATTTTCTTTTTTCGATTCTTGCAAGATACAAAGAAACATTGCAATGCAAGCCATGATTATGCTCAGTTAACTGTCCAATGACAAATGCGCAAATCAGACCAGAAGCAATAATATGCATCACCTTGCAGGCCACATGCACAAGTGCAATATTCAAATGTTTCAATCATGGCTAGCTGTCGCACCAGGCGTCCCTGATGCATTTCAAGTCGTGAGAAGCACGTCCCATACCTGATGCGAATTTCGGTTGGTTTCCCACGAAGCCCACGGTTCTTCCATTCATTTTTGCGAAACCAACAACAATATTCTTTGCGTAATCCGGCATCACTTCCCAGAAATAATGATCGTCTGCAAGCTGCACAGCGAAAGTTCAGACGACGTGACACAAAAGAAGCAAAGGCATGCCATCGGGCACCTTGTGCACCGGCAGACCGTTGTCAACGTACCGTGTAAATGACATCCAGCATGTCGTAAGCTTTTGTACTTTCCAATGGGACAATATTGTCTAAAACGGGACAGAGGCGGTCTCTGAAAGTAAAAAAGTTACTGGGTGTAACCAACAAGCATCAAAACACACAATGTCCTATTTATGACTTCGAACGACGTTTTATCCCATCACATGAAAGTTTGCGTATTCCATTTATACGTGAAAGCATGTAGCAGTCTCACCTAGCTCAAAAGCAATTTAAGCTAAGTATTTTACACACACACATCGGAACAAGGTTTCAAAAAATAGTTTGCCTCTAGGAACGCCACTGATTCAAAGTTCCCTTATCCAAACGAATCGTAACCAAAAAGGTCTTGTACACACAATGCCCGTTACCGAAGCACGTCCTTTTTTGCAATATTCAGGCAATTACTGGTTCTTTAGCTGTCAGTAAACGCATTTGCTCAACCAGCCGTGCTTATACTGGTTACTGAAAAGCAGGCGGTACCACATGCTGTTCCGATATATCTGTATCACCTATGAAGAGTAAGGAGTTTATGTTCTTGTTGTGATGTTCACCAACTGGGCACGTTTGCACTCATGCTGAATGTCAAAAAGAAAAAAAATAACGGCTACACCGTTCACCAAAGGAAGCAATTTTTGCAGAATTAACTTGCATGAACTAGAAAACATCCAAAGGACTTGGGAGAAATATCGTCCTACAATACATATTGCAAGGTTTTAATATCTGATTAGAACTAAGTCGAGAGGGAGGGAAGTCCAACTGTGTCTTTTATTTCAGTCTTTATCATCGTATTTCACAACATGCAGGTCTGCACGATCCTACTGACATGTGACTTATCTGCCTCAATCCCGGAATAGATTAATCTTAAACCAAACCAACTGCGGCACGAAATCCTAAAGAACCTATGAAAAAAAGTTTGCGGCGCAGTGGATTGTATGTGCGCGTGTGGCAAGGTACAACCTGGTATCGTCGGTGGCAGCGATCGGCGCTGAGTCTTGATTGCTGAGCGGCAGAAAGTTGTAGAACTCCCGCAAGCGCAGCAGCGCGTCGATGTCGTCTTCAAACGCGCCGTGGGCGACACCGGACAAAGTGGTGTGGGTCTTTGCCCCACCGAGCTCTTCGGCGGTGACATCTTCGTTGGTGACCGACTGTGACAATTCCACTTTGAAATTACCAGTCAGCAAATAGGAAAAAAACGGCAAAATAGAAACTGAAAGAGGGGAAAATCTCAATGAACTTTGCCAGTAAAAACTCACCTTCACAACGTCGCGGCCGGTTATGAAAAGGTAGGACGTATTTTTAACCATAAACGTGAAATCCGTTAGCGCGGGCGAATAAACGGCACCTCCTGCGCAAGGACCCATGACGAGCGAGATTTGTGGAACCACTCCTGACGCCATCACGTTTCTCTGCAAAAAAATTTTCAGTTTGCGTTTAACTGCAATTCTTCCCGCTTGACCGACGTTCCGTTTGATTCCAGGAAGGAAAACAACCGTCTTGAGTCGCACATTTTTGTCTTCTTCCGTCAAGACAAGGGCGGCGTTGAAGTTGAAAACACTCCACGCGCGGTGTTTTGTCATGACCTGCGCGAGTGTGCGGCCGCACAGTCCGGAACTTAAAATAGGTTCTATGTCGAGCCGGGCTGCGTCAGGGTTGACAGGCCAGCTGATATAAATGCCGAGAGCAACAGTTCCAATCGTTTCAAATAGTTCAAGCTGTATCTTGCAACGCGCATCAGCAAATGTTCCGCACAAGCTCTAGCAACGTGTAACTATGACATTCCTTAATTCGATGTGGACATTTTAATGCAACATTCAAATTCATGTGTAATCAGTCCGCACATACTTTTTCTACGACCAATTATAGAGTGCTAGAGCAGCAGCAATTCACAACCTGGAAAATATCTGCGTATCCTGCAAGGGACTCGACACCTTCTTGAATTCTAGCACCTCCGGAATCGTTCAGACCAATGACTGGAGCTCCAACAAGGACAGCTTGGTCCATGATCTGAAACAGGATAACCCATCATTTATTGCTGATCGATCAAAATCAACATCAAAAGAATACTACATATTCACCTTGCAAATTTTTTGAGCGTGAGCACTGGACAGTGAGCCACCGAAGACCGTAAAATCTTGAGAAAAAACGTAGGCAGGTCTTCCGTTGATCAACCCATGCCCGGTTACAACACTGTCGCCTGAAAACTGGGAAGTGTTTGACAATATGATATAGTTCCATCTCCGCTAAGCCTGTTTTACAATTTACGATGAAAAGCAGGCGGCTACCATGTGAAAAGCAACCTTTACCTTGTTCTCTTCGCGTTCCATGCCGAAATCGGTACATCTTTGTTCAACAAACATGTCATATTCAGTGAATGTGTTTGGATCAAGCAGCAGTTCAATACGTTCTCTTGCTGTCAGTTTGCCCTAAACAACGAAAGGAGTGAGCACGGCAACAGAGCTGCATGACTTTGATCAGTCTTTCGCATGTTTCAACCGGTTTCCCACGGCAAAAATACGAACTCACCCGTTTGTGCTGTGCGTCAATTCTTTCCAGTCCGCCGCCAAGTTTTGCCTCTTCTCGTTTGATTTTTATGTGGTCTTGGATGGAAATACTCCTGTGAGCGACGTACCTTATGTCCGCCGAACTCACAAGCAAGTTCCTTTTACTTGCACGTCTTGCAAACGCCAGAAACATGATCGCAAGCGAGGGAAGCAGCAGCACGGCAGTAAATGAAAACCTAACTCTATCGATACGCGAAACCTACAGTACAGTGAATTGTTTTTCGATATTAGTGACGCATTCAAAACTCTCACAAACAGTAAGGCAACTTCACTCATTAGAAATACCTATTTCCATGCAGCGCAAGTGAACCGGAAAATAGTATACAAAGATTGCAAAGCACATCACAGTCAAACGCTGCAGTTAAAATCACAGTGCATATTCTAGATACTAAGGTTTAAAACGAAACTATTCGCACTTAGCACAACAGAAAACGTCTTTTGCAACAGCACAACACGCAGTACAAAATTTCAGCTACATAAGAATGACTAGGTATCTGCCACAACAACTGCTTATAATCGATTCCAGGTAAGGTTTGCTTCGGAAAATCCAGTTTCGTTCATTTTGACAATCCGACACATAAACAGCTTTTCGCAAACACTGTACTTGATTGAGTTACTGTTTCAAGCGTTCCATTTTATCGAAGTGCAGACGATTTCTATGACAGGGTTTTAAATCAACGCGGATGCTGCCAGTATTTCTCTTAAATAAGATGGCATATTTCTTGCCTGCAGATTTCAGAACCTCAGCGTTTGCATTGGATCTACTGAACCAAAATCATCCTCTGCTTAAAAAGCATATTATTTTTCCAAATCACTTCTAGTTGATAATTTCCAGCCATCCCTATTTTCCTCAAACAGAATGAGGACGTATTTAACGACAATCCCTAAGTGACAACCGAAAAAAGTATCTCCACAGCTATGCGTACAAATCTGGTCATGTTTCCAATAAACCATAAAAAAGCTTTTATCAATTTACCGAAAGACTTCCATCACACATGGCAATTTTCAGAGACTTTTCAAACATTTTGACAAACATCAAACACAACTAAACAATCAGAAGTACGTTGACCAAAGCGTAACGGTTTTGTACATTCATTGTTGGTAGGATGTAGTTTGCTTTACAAATAAGCATCACAGCATCATCAGTCCTTTGTGGGTTTTAAAATGAAGGAGAGCACAAGAATAGAAAGTATCAAGATTATAGCACATAAAAAAGAAACGCAACTGGCTTTACAACATGTTTACAGCGGCATCCTCAGCTACAATACCTTATGCAATTAAAAAACACTACATCAACATTCAGCGATTGTGCACGCAAGTTAGCTTTCTATGAAAGCTTTAAGTGCACACAATACATACATTAGTTTCTAATGCTCACAAAAAAAACAATGCCACTACAGTGCGGCAATAAATCATGTACAGCAATGCAGCACTTCATGGTTTGAAAGGATCAAATTTAGCAATCTCATAAATACAGTCACAAAACGCAATGTAATTAACGACATCTTTGCCACCAACTCGGACGTTGAACTTGGCAAAAATGACTCGGAATTCTTGTTCACTGAGAAGTGTTCCTATTTCTAATTCGCTCAACACGCGACGAAACTGCGATCGGGAAACCGTACCGTTGTGCACCCGATCATAGTCTTCAAACAGTGGAAAGAGTTGGGTACGAGTTTTGCGAACATGTTCAGCAACTCTGCTCATTGCTAAATTGTACACAATTTCAGCGTCTTCAGACAAAACGTTCTGTTCCCATTCTTCAGCAGGCTTGAACTGAATTGGTGTAACGATGGGATTTTTTTCAAGATTTTTGACAGTAAAAACTGTTTCGACTTCATCTGAAAACGCCATATAATCGATAAACCCAGGATCTCTGCCTGATTTAAATGTATCGCACAAAATATCAACTTCCGATTCTTTCAGACCCAAGTTGGCAAGATCAACAGCTCTTCGAAAGTTGGTTTCCAAAACCCTACCAGTTTTCAGTTTGTCGTAATCTTTCATAAACTCATAGACTCTCATCCGCTCTTTCCATACCTTTGTTTTGATTTTGGTGATAATTGCGCGCAAATCTGCAAGTGCATCAATTTCAGGCGGGTTCTTATGAGCATTCACAGCTTGAAGCTCCTTGAGATGCTCCTTGTATTTAGGTAAATCTCTAACTTGAGGAGTAAGCTCATCCAAAAAACGAACATAATCAAATCCTATGTTATCAGAAAACTTCTCTTGAATGGCACGCACCTCATCATCATCAGTGTGCAAATCTAAATATGCAAGACACTGCTTAAACTGAGATTGAGTGACATGACCATTGTTGTGTTTATCAAAATCCTGAAAAACTGGTTTTGCTAGCAGGCGTCGCTGCATAGCACGGCTTCTCATTCTGACCATAGCTTCCTCAAACCATTGTTTCACATTGTCTGAAGAGTGCTCCCAACCAATGTTGGCACCTTCCTTTGGTAAAACAAATGTTTCAAGGGGTGGAACCTTTTTCAGGGGATCTTTTTCCAACTCTGGTTGGGTGAACACAGACTCAATGTCTCTTACAAAATCATTCACAACCACACAATCGGATTTTAGTGGATCAGCGTAATAGTTTTGCAATGCAAGAACATGTGGTTTGTCTAACCAGTTAACACCCATCACATTTAGGCCACGAGCAAAAATTGACCTGGATACAGACCCACTGCGAAGCTGGTCATAATCCTTGAAGAATTCTGACACTCGTATCCGATTTACCAGCACATGGTGCTGAATCCGGGCAATTACACTGTTAAGATCCACATGGGTAGTGCTGATGGCGGAAGAAACAGGAGGGGGAACAAAAGTGGAACTTGGGGCCTCTGCAGGAGCATCAACTGTATAATGCTTGAATTCTTTATCAATAGCCTGACAAAATGCAGGGTAATTTATATCTCCACTAACAGGTTCTTTAAACTTGCGACAAAGCAATTTCAAATCTTCTTCACCAACACTCAAACCAACAAAATGCAATATTCTGGCAAATTGAGGTTTTGTAACATTTCTTGTGTATGACACACCTCTGTCAAAGTCTTTAAAGTAAGGGTACAGCATAAGGCGCCTCTTTCTCACAACTTCGATAAGATTGCATAAAACGTCCAGGAGTCTTTTTTCTTCCTCATCAGACAGTTGCGATAAAGATCTGCTAAGAGAACCACTTGGAGGAGCAGTTGGATGAGATGTTGGCTTCTTTTCAAGAGCAGGGATGTTGAAAGCATTTTCCATAACATCACAGAATGCTTTGTAGTACACTCGGCCATCAGAAGTTTTGTAATGATCAGTGAGCTTTTTGATCTCATCGGCAGATAAATGAGCTTGTCCTCCACAACCCTGCGACAACCTACACACAAACTGATTTTCTGTGATGACACCACTTCGCAGCTTATCATGGTCTTTGAAAAATTCAGTTGTTCTGATACCATTTTTGTAAATAGCTACTCTGATCTTGTCAAATATGGATGCTAAGTCAGGATTAATGTAAACAGTGGCATCAAATGTACGACCAACTGGAGCAGAAGAGTTCAGTACCATTTTATCAAGCTGAGCAAGATTTCTGACATGCTCCACATCATGATGGAAATTCAAATAGTTTGTCATGCCAGGCTTATTGGGATCCTGATAATAATGTGCAAGCTGATTAATTTCATCCTCTGTTACATCTGGAGGACCAGGAAACTGTCTTGCAAATTGGGAGAGTGTTACCAATCCATTGTGGTGCCGATCGAAATCTTCATAGCATGTACGAATATTTACACCATGGTAGCTGTAATAATTCTGAATTTTTGACAATATCACATCCACCTTTTCTTTTGTTTCAGGTGCAACAGGAATGTGAGATCGTTCTGTTTGCAAGTATTCTGGTATTTCTTTGGTTTGGGAACTGGGATCAACAGAAAACTCATGAGGATGAAAGTTCTGATCAATCAGATCTGAAAATATTCTGTAATTCACCATATCATTTTTTCTCAAGTGGTATTTGTTAATTAGTTCCTCTACTTGTGCATCTGTCAGTTTTAAACCCAAAAACTGATTAAGGCATCGCTTAAATTGAGAAGATGTGATATATCCTGACCGAAGTCTATCAAAGTCTTTAAAAAATTCAGAGACACGCACTCGTTTAGTTTTCACAGAGGTTCGTATATCATCTTCAATTGTACCCAAAGCACCCATTCCTTCATCAAGCAAATGTCAGAACCAGCACGTCCAAACAAAAAGTGCACACTCCTGCAAAATCTCTGAAACAAGAATATAAGCATATCAAATATGAAAAAATTAATACTATCATCAACCACAACCACTTACACATCCTGTAACCTACTGGACTGTTATTCTGTTTGTTATGTCACTGTACACTTGGTAGTTTGTTTTTCTTAGTTGTTCCTACTACGGCCTTTTCCTTTCCAACGTAGAGTGGCAGCTGGGGTTGCAATTTTTCTACTAGATTTTCTTAATTGGTAACTACTGTTTGTGGGTTTTATTATTTTCTATTTACACTTCATGCACTTTGCAGAGCTGATGATGCCTACTTCATAGGCGAAATATATACTCTGTAAGATCTTAAAGTGTCTGTTTCTTTGCTGAAAAAGGATTTCTTTACATAGACATCAACCACAACATATTTTTATTTCTAGAAGTGGTTTGGAAAACAGTGAACTGCAAAATGATTATAGGTCAATTTCGCTGATAGAGACTCAAATGATACATGCCATACAGGATTTTTTGTATAGTTTGAACTTGAAAACATGAACAAACAGTACAATATACCATTATTGTCACAAAGACATCACTTTGCATACCTATAAGCCAACATATACAGCACTGTACCTCACAAAGCCAAATTAAAATAATAAATATATAACAAAAATACTTGAACAGATGGTTATACATGGAGATTAAAAATTAACAAGTTTTCTTAATTGTGCTAGAAGAAAAAACTTGTTTTATAATGATTAATGAACCACAAAAAAATCCTTTTCTGTTAACAGTTTGTTTGACACTAATAAAATGTTTAACTTTCTCAAATTTCCTACCAAGTTAAAGCTTACACTTTTTGTTAACCAATTTTTCATGACATAGCACTTTTCTTTTAATATTTCCAGCTTTATGGCTCGTTTATCTGGACATGGAGACTGAAGATCATGATATCAGATTTATCAGACTATAAAAGTTATTTCATTTTCTCAAAAATTGACATTGTGCCTTATGTATTGACGAAGCTGCACATCTGCTAATGGATCGTAGATGCCTGGGCCAAGGTATCACTCTCATGTGTGATCTGAGCTTTCATGAAGGCCGGAATCATCATTGAACAGCTAAGTAACAGCAACATGACTGACTCAGATAATGACAAGAGGGATCCAGGATATGCTTGTAGTCAAATTTGCACAACTGTTAAACTCAGACATCAAAGATGAAGAATTCAATAGATAGATTTGTAGAAGATTAATGCACCTTATATATAATCCACTTATGCCTCTTGATGTATGAAAATAAACCATTCGATAATTGTTCATTGATAATGCACCTTATTGCCCACAAAACACAGTACACACCATATTTTTTGAACCATAAAATGCACTTAAAATCCTTTAATTTTTCCAAAAATCAAAAGTACACCTTACAATGCAGTGTACCTAATGTATGAATCTTGTTGTGCTTTCTCAACTAGGACCAATGAGGTAAACAGTGCTGTTTATTCAATTGCCAGTAACGATTTTTTTGTAAACACACCATCATGTTATGTAGCAAGCCAACAACAGTTGCAATTAGCAGCGCATGTGGTTCCGTGAGTAGCTAGCACATACCTTAATTTTGAAGCACAGATCATATCGTATTACTCTGCAAGGCTACTGCACACAGAGTTATATGTATTACTCCTGGAGGCTCCTGACTACATTGGCACATGCTGAATCAAACATGCACACAGCTTTTAGTTTATTCTATTTGTGTCTAGCGGATTAGGCATGTGTGACAGATTAAACTCCCTCGTATCTAATTCACCATTTTGTGCCTTATGTATGAAAAAAACACCTAGTGTTCAGAAATATAAAATGCACCTTATCTATGACCCGAAAAACATAGTACAATACCCACAGTATGGATAATGTTGTTACTATTTTCACTGTACAGTTCTTCCTCAACAGTAGGTCGGTCGCTGGTACTCAATGCTGCCCTGAGATTTGTGCGTAAGATGTTCAAACTCAAACATGATACTTTGCTGAAAAGCTACAATGTTCAGGAAACATACAAAAATTGCCACGTTTGTATGATGAAATATAAAATGGTCAGACTCAAGATAATTAGAAACTTTAGTTTCAACCAACGATTAGAATTGTTTGTGCTATATACAACATTCCATGATTCATTTGTTGAATGCTATATACAACAAGCCCTTTATATTAACACTTCGGCACCCGGGTGGTTTCGGGGATTTTCAGAAAAAAAAAACGCCTAAACACACATGGCTTTGCACGGGAATTTCTCCGGTCCGGTATGCTCTGCAGACCCGGTAAAAGTCTCAAAAGACGCGGTAAGTCTTCTAGTCTGCACTCGAAAAAAAAAATTTTTCTTGGGGGGTGCGGGTTTTTTGTGAGTGACATCATAAGTGCAGAACTTTTAGGCCACCTTGGCCCACTTTGCCTGGCCCTGGGCGCCAACCGTTAGGTGGTAGTATTTCGCTGAAGTTTTTATTGGAAACTAGGCTACAAACCGAGTCTTTTGATGCTTTGGATGACCTGTTGGGGTTTCGGGTTCAAAAATTGTGATGTAAGTTAGTAAAAATATTTGACTAATTAGCTAATTTATTAATTTGTTTATTTTAGATCATAACTTTTGAATCAGAAATGCTAGAAAGTCGATCAAAGGCTCAAAAGACTCGGACTCGAGTCTAGTTTCCAATGAAAACTTCAGCGAAACAGTTTGGCCTAGCGGTTGAGCCCTAGGCCAGGCAACATGAGC
>JGI24159J19872_10005335_pt1 | contig 16608 bp, 9 predicted proteins | sample Ectturendosymbi4_FD_19872 | JGI IMG/M metagenome (IMG submission 19872) | reverse complement strand
TTCCCGACTGTTGGGACAAAGAAGACTGTTGGGACAAAAAAGAGTGCGAAACCCTTTATACGAAACCCTTCAAACCCTTTAAAGAGTGCGAAACCCTTTATCGAAACCCTTTAAACCCTTTAAAGAGTGCGAAACCCTTTATTGAAACCCTTCAAACCCTTTAAAGAGTGCGAAACCCTTTATCGAAACCCTTTACCGCGACTGTTGGGACAAAAAAGAATGCGAAACCCTTTATCGATCCTTCCTCCTTGCCCGAGTGGGTGCTGACTCTGGCAGAACCGCTTCGTCCCTACATTCACGGCTCGACCAGAAGAGGCAGGAGCGATAAGAAGAAGCTGTCAATTCCATAAACTTACTGTAATGTCCGCACACTCCTCTATAAACTTACTAAAGGGTCGATAAAGTTTGTGGACGATCCGGACACTCCTCTCGCCTGTGCCCCGCCTCAGCACACTCCATCGCCTCACAACTCGTGAAGAATGGGACACACAAGACGAGGGACCGTGAGCCCACAAGGCTCACCAACAAAAAGGTGTCCGACCCATGTAATGTCCTGGCCTCATAACGCCAGAAGAGCTTGTTACCGCCTCAACCACCTCGATCCAGGAAGATCTCCGGGATTGGATCCTATTTTCCGGTATTTTATGCTCCACGCCGGGTCAACTCTCAAATCCTGGTTATCCGGTTTGTTAGCTTCCTGCATAAGCGAATTACAAATCACCAGGATCTTGAGAAGAGAACTAGTTGCGATCCAAAGCCGGAAAAAACATTGGGAGGCCCAACGAGTTATCGTCCTATATGCAGGGCTACCAAACCGTCCTTATTTCTAAGAATTGTCTTTATTTTGAAGTACTACGTCTTAGAAAATGTCATTGTCCTTATTTCTAAGAAATTTCCTTATTTGTAACTTGCGTCTTTATTTTTTCTTATTTTCTGTAGCATAACAACTTTGAATGGGCAATATATGATGAACATACAGATCATTTCCATCTCATCTTGAACATTTGGTAACCAAGGTTTTGTGAGGTCATAAAATTAGTATAATCTTGCAGCACAAAGACGGAACGCCTTATATGGCATTGTTCGCACTGTAAGCTGTCTAGACTGGTTAGGGATTCTGAGGAAGATTAATTTTTAGTGAAGGTTTAGCATTTAATTAAGTCAAGAAACAAGCAAGCGACAAAACGTTTTCCGTGACGATTGCAAGTAGGAATTCGAGATGCACGAGTCTTTTTTCTAAGAATAAGACATTGCTGAAGCATATTGTGTCTGGAGATGAATACGCAAATATATGATCTGACGTTAGTCGTGCAAACAGAAACAATATCATCAAATGTTTTTTCATTTCGGGTAGGAAAATCGAATTTTCCCCAGTCGTCCTTATTTTTGGTTGTAGATCTGTGGTAGCCCTGCCTATATGCCTGCTGTGTTTTCCCTTCAAGATCATCGGGAGACTCATCTACGCTTGTGTGGAACCAATCATCCACACAATACTCCCGCAGGAACAGGCGGGCTTCGACACGGGAATTCGGCCGTAGATCAGGTCACTTTGCTGAAGCAAGACCTCGACGATAGCTTTTCAGCTAAGGAGGCTGGAGCTGTGTTTGTCGATCTCACAGCAGCCTACGGCACTGTATGGCATCGCGCCATCACCAGCAAGATATCTACCTGACAGACACATGGTCGTGGAGCTGGTTGGACATCGCAGCTTCACCCTTACCACTACTAACAACAAAGGAGCAGGTTACGTCGCCTCAAAAATGGCGTCCCACATGCAGGGATCCTTCCTGGCACCCTTTTTCTTCAACATCTACACCTCTGACTTGCCAAAACGTCTCCAGGAAGTATGCATACGCCGTTGATCTAGTTTAGTTGTGGCTTTTCATGGGAGATTCGAATGCTCAACTGAAGGAACGCCATTTTCACCAGTGCAACGGGCAAGCAACAATAGATATTCCCCGTTCGACCAGGTTCATTCTATTGTTGCTTGTGCGTAGCTGCCTTTATAAAGCACTTCCTGACTGCGTGCTTTCCAGAAATGGGACGGGATGCGCCGCCACACTAGTAATCATTCATGCTGATAGAGACTGGCAATCAGTGGAAGGAATAATAAGCATAGAAATGGCGACTATAGGTGAATACCTCCATACCTGGAAGTTAAAGCTCAGCACTACAAAGACGGTGCCGATGGTCTTTCATTTCAACAAGGAAGTTAAACGTGAGCTGAAAGTCAACTTCAACAACGAAACACTGCCCATTTGCTCTGAGCCCAAATACCTCGACTCAGCCTTGGACAGGACGCTCACGTATCGCCGACACCTTGTATCACTTCGTGAAAAGCTGACATCACGCGTCGCACTCTTCATACAGCTTGCTGACTCGGGCTGGGGTCCTGAGGCAACAACTTTGCAAACAGCCACCTTAACCCTGGTCCATTCAACAACAGAGTACTGTGCTCCTGCCTGGCGCCGTAGTGCTCATACACGCCTCTTTGACCTTGCAATCAACGACGACTTGCGGACTGTGATTAGATACTTGCGTTCTACACTGGCAGACAAACTTCCTATCCTCGCAGGCATCCAACCTGCTGAGCTTCGTCGCAAAGGAGCCATGCTGTCACTAGCACGCTATTCCATGTAGCCTTGACTACTGCTCCCCTAAGCGCTCACCTGTCCACCAGGTGGGAATGCACGGCTTCTCAAATCGAGACACCCATTTGTACCCGCCGCACAACAACTCATCAGTTCATCTGACGACAACAACAGAAGTTCGACGTCCTGGATGGATCACCGATGGAATGCGGAGGGGTTGGGCTTCATCCCCGTACTTTCATCCCCGACATCCGCACCCACCCTCCTGGAATGGCCCTGCCAAGAACGGCGTGGATCAGGTTTAACCGACCCGCACCGGTGTCAGACGTTTCCGCTCCTACTTCCACAAATAGGGTATGGCCCTTTTTGCGGCTTGTGAGTCCAATCCGTCGACGTCTCAATGTAGTGCACGACCTGACGGTTCTAGATGATGAGAAATTCGAATGGCTCCTCTAGACCTGCCCCAAATATGGTGCGACCTAGTAGTGGATTGAAAGAACTGCTCAAACAATGAAGAAGCAATGCCGCGTTTGAAAATCCAATGCTGCTTTCTCAGCACATAGCCTTCTTTACCAAAATTTAAGGTGAGGTCAGTGCCGCTGACGTGGATGGTGCAGGCTTTCAAAATTATTTCGCAAATATCATTTCATAGAATATTACATCCACTTGAAAATGCTCGGAGGAGATGAACAAAAATTTCATTTGATACCAAATTCTTAACTGCTTCCGTTCCCTCATTAAACTCTTTGTGAATGATCCAAAATGAATTGTCTACAAACAGTGACGGATTTACGCATAGGCCAAATCCGTTCCTATCTACAAATAATGTTGTTCGTCGGATGTGAGCTTTAAATCACTGTGGTTCCTCATTTGTCAACACTTCACTTGCAAACAAAGCCCAAGCAGAACCTATGACTTGGAAGACAAATGATTTAGTGCTAATATGCGGTGAATTATTTCTAAACAACTGCTAATGTTTTTAACGATTGATTGATCCGCTATTTGCAGCGACCGCAAAATAGAAAATATTAAGGAGAGAAAAATACGAGGAACAAGACAGATTTCTCTTGACTTACTGTCTAGGTGTCTATTTGCCATGGGGTTTGGATTTGTCGCGATGTCACTTGGGGAACAAGATTTCTGACGCGGGCCGTACTAAATGTACACACGGGCCGCATACACCTGAGTCTAACTAAACCAAGAATTGACTTATACCAATATGGGCACTTAACCAATACTGACATAAAAGTCAATAATTAGCAACATGACACGCGGGTATAGATTGCATTACTTCAGTAATATACCAAAAACTGTGGTGAGAACATCAGTCTAAAAGGGAGCCTTTCGAATTCTTTATATTGTCCATTTTCAACTTAACAATTGGCTAAATTCAACCAATGAGCTAAAAATATTGTTTGTTGTTTAGTGGTGTTTAACTCAACCTGAAGTTTTTTAGTGTTTTACCACATCTTTGGGGGTTGCTTCAGTTGTTGAAAAGAGAAAATGAAGTCAATGACTGGTCAATAGACCAACATACGATCAGTTCTAAAGAATATTGTTGCAGAACAGAGATTTGTTGACAATCATTTCGTTTTAAATCTTCACTGTCGCTAAAATATCCAGTTCATTCTGGTTTGGTTCAATTTTCCAGCCATGAGCGTCGGAAGGATTTACTTTTTCCAAGGGGGAGAATCTTGGTTTTTCCCAGGTTTGTCAAATAGATTTTTCCAAGGGAGGAAAAGTGGTGAAATTTAATTTTACCCTCTTGAAAATAAGAAAACAATCTTTTTCGCTTACAATATCATAGGAAAATATCATGTTTCCAAATCTAGGGTGAAGCCAAGGCCAACCTCTGAAACACTTCTCCCGACTAAAACAAAGCTAACAATAAACACAAAACAGGTGTGGTGCAAGCTCCGCAACGAATTACAAAGCACCAGATCGTATGCACCAGAGGAAAATTGTACTTTCTGTTTGTACGAATAACACAAAAGAGAAAACACGTAGCTGTAGAAAGCGTGGTACGTGCTCACAAATATGAAAAGGAGATCACCGGGCATGGCATACTTAAAGAAATATACTGCGAAATCCCGGAACTGGCGACTATTGCCTTAGAAAGCTGTCAAAACACTTATGATCTCACTTTTCGGAGAGGAAAGCTGACTGGGGTTTGTTATGTCGACGAACTAGGAGATTCGTGATTTCTGTAAACAAAGACCAACGCCTTTTTTAAAGATACCTCGAATCTCTGTGGTATATAAATTCTTTCAAATAGGCTTGAGGATGTGCATTTATTGCAACCTTTACTGTCGCCACATTATAGCTTTATGTTATCTATGCAAGCGTAGATTTGGCATTTTGCTTTCTGTTAAAATGAGAGGTAATATCCACACAGATTTACAGACGAAATGGTGAAAGCTTGAAGGAAAAAAGGTCTTAAATTTTTATGTGTTTATTCTCTCAGTTTTACTTGTAGTTCAAACTTTCATTTAGTTCGATTTTACATTTTCTCCATTGTTGTTGGCGTATACTGTACCCACAATACGCATCTAATCTTGGTGTTTTTCTTTATCTGCGTCCGCATGCATTTATTCTCTGTGAGCTTGCAGGTTTTGCAGAAGTTCATGTGGACATTCTCGCATGCACCGGTTGCTTTAGTTTGCAGTACTGAACATCTGAACTCATTGAACGTCATTAATGATGTGGTCAGGTCCGTAGCCAAGGCGAGGGATTCGGGGACAGTGCCCCCAAATTTCCCCAACCCCTCAAATTTTGTTGTGCCCGGAAATATTTGTTTCAAACATATTTAAAAAAACATATTTTCTCTCCCTTACAGTGTATATTGCCCCCTCCCAAACCTTAAATCCTTGATACTGGATGTGGTTCTGTGAAACTTACCTTAACCTAATAACGAATGTTAGCAAAGTTTGTGGGTTTTCGTCACCAGGGTCTGGTCTGAAATAAAAGAAAACAGCTCAGATGAGACTCAGATAACTTTCTAAGGAATAGACCGAAACTTCAGAAACAAGAACGCGAGTTCTTTGATTAATTTTTATTTTTGCCTGATTTTAAAAAATTTCTAAAACTTTTATTTCTATCTTCTATCAAAAACGCTGCCCATAAGTCATTGTTTCTTCAAACCCTGGGCTCATGATTATAGTGGAAGGTTGTTCTCAACATGTAGTGTCTTCATGCACGTCTTTACCAGTTTAAGTTTGTTGTCAATATTAAGAGACACCAGTAAGTTGCGTTTGAGGCGCAAAAAAGCATCACCACGAGGAAAAGTAGAACTATCAACAAAAGTTGAGCAAAAGTAGTTCTGGAAAACTTACAGCAAAAGTAGTTCTGGCAACAACAGATTACTAGGTCACACAATGTCGCACAAGCTTCAGTTAGCTGAGCAGAGCTATATGTTTTATACCAGGTTCTCAATTAATTTCACAGCGTGCACCCCCACCACATGAAACAATCATTTTTGCCCCCTTAGCAGCAGGTTGCATCTGGTGCAATGCGATCTACGACTTCTACATTATTGCAATCGATAGCGTTGCTGCTTTACAGCTCATTCAAAGGTAAGTGGCCGGTGATTGTAATAAGATAATGCTACATCTCGTATTTTGCGTATAAAACTTTAATTGGGTCGTTAATTCAAAATTAATCTTAATCTGTCTAAAACTTCTTACCTCATTAAGTTCCGTTTGGTATGCAAAAGTGTGAGAGTATCTGCTATTCAAAACTGCTGGTTTAAACGAACTCATCTCATAACTTGTTCTGAGGGAGGGCTATCGTGATTGCTGCATGTTTATGTTAAGTTCTCACAAAACTCTATTCTAAAAGTTCTTTGTCAGTGAAAGCAATGGACTTTCGCTATCTCACAGCTTTTTATCGTCGGTATCGCGTTAATTTCGGTCAATTCCCGATAATGATACAAACACTCCCCATAATCGTTAAAACTTTTGCAAAACAACACCAGTGAAGTGTTACATCACTGCCACAGCAATACATCCAATAACGGTACAACTGCGATCACAGTATTCACACTAACATTTTTTGAAATACGACAAAGGAAACATCGTGGACTTTTCGATACATCTACAGTTGAAAAGTTCATTTGAATAANATTGCAAGTGCTAGCACGAACGTTTCTTCGGTCCAGCAGGGCACAGCCACTAAGCAAAGTTGAATTACAGATTTTTCTCTGCGCTGATTACTAAACAATCAGGCACGCCTGGTAACATCACCCGTGCAAACGTTTACAGTTTCTTCGCGGTAAGCAAAGAACAGACGAGCTCTCTTCTTGTACAAGCGACCAGCTCGTGGTCAAGTGTTACGTGCGTCCGCTTCGGTGCTGGCAGGTCGAGAGTTCGGGTCTTGGCTGGGTCTTACCAAGACCTTGCAAAATGGTACTGCAGCCTTTTTACCAGACGCACAGTGTGCGGAAGAGCTGCAGGGAACACAACCAGAACACAAAAAGAAACCAGGAAATTCCACAAACTCAGTCGTGGCGCTACAAGACCATTGTAGTTATAAAGCGCCAACAACAAACCAACATATCTTGTTCAAGGCGAGCTTTGGTTTCACAGGTGTGCGTGCCAGAAGGAGAAAGGTAATGTTTCTTTGAAAAAGAAACGAACGAGACCCATTCTTCAAACAGCCACATGCCCTGGACCGCAGCGATGACGACAGAATATGCAAGTAACTGAAAATCAAGCAATTTTCTATTAACAAGGGTTGGAGGTACACCACGCGTGGAAAATTTCCGATGTGCGGTTGTGCATTCCCTTCTGATTGTCACAAATTACTAGGTACCATATATTTAAACCACACAGGATTGTTTTCACTTTTGGTCCAAACATTTTTTCACACAAAAGTTTTGCATATTTTCACCCAAACTTTTGTTGATGTTTATTCAAACTTCCGTTTGTGGTAATCCAATATTTGAAAACAGATTGGGTGAACATTAATTCGTAATTTAGAGTGCTATCAAACAAACGAAATAAGTAGTGACAAATTTGATGAAAGCCATTAGAATAAAACTGGTGTTTGCGTGCAGCAACTTGCTGAGTGATTAGTACATACGCAAATTTAGTATCTGGCAATACTCTTTCAATCCTCTACTTCCCCAAAAGTGTATAGATGACTTACTCTTTCTGACATATTTGGAACACTCCTTTTTTCCGATGTAGCAAAAAAACTTGCAGTTAATAGTGATCTGCGAGAAAAAACAAGCAATCTGTCGCAAAATCAAAATCTTTATTGTTTTGTAGATCTCTACTTGCCAAATAGAACATCTTGTGATGTTGGAGCGTTTGTCATACTCAAGGAATGGTCATATTATCCTGGGATTTGCCAAAACAAAGTGCGAGTTGTGCTGAATCAAGCCTCACCTATGACAAAACATCTCTAAATATATTTCAAACTTGCACAGTCCCTTGAAGTCCGTCACAGATGAACATAAACTAAACAAAAATAGAGCAGCAACCATTACTGCTTAATTTGTTTGCTTGCAGTAAATTACCGTTGATATATTTATCCTGCATCTTTCTTTGCATAGCAATGTTCACTCCACAGAAAAATTGCTACTAAACAAAAGAAAATTTGATGACTATACAAGTTATTTTAAGCTTGTTACACTCCACTGGCTTCTTCTAAAACAGCACAGAACTTGGGAAAGTGTACTTTCAGAAGTTAAATTGATTCTTACAAATTGCGCGCTTTGACTAAAGCCCCACAGTCAAATACACATTTCAATGATCAGTGATAAAATCAAGAAACATCGAGAGACTCACTGACCACAGAGCCATTTTTGGAATACAAGCGTTGTTTTGAGTCGGCACTTGTTTGTTTCACGTCATTTTTTCCATCGAGTGTTTCAATAACGTCGCCCTCATGCTCGTCACGCTCAACCTGATGCATAGATTTAAGTATATCTTCGATACGGCGTATCAGTCTTTCTGTATCAGGATGTGCTTGTGCTGCATAAGAATTGACATATGAGTTTAATTTTCGGGTTTCATTACCTTTTTGCAGCCTTTTTTATAATATTGTCAGAAGTGGTTTAAAGAGAAGGTTTAGTTGCAGAATTATTAGCAAAACACTGGACGTTCACCACAGTCGTTTGCTCAAACTGCGGGGTTAAATCGGTTCTATGCATCAACGTTATTAAAAACCTTGTAGTTGTTTTTGTTTTGCCTGAATGGCATCTGGGTTTTGCCCGCCAGCAGGGCATCCAATCCAAATTGGTTTGTAAAAAAATTACGTATTTTGTACTCCCGGCTGAGCAAAAAAATGACCTGCAGCAAATAAATGTCAATTACTCAAGCAAAGCAGAGAGAGAGGCTTTATGGCAGTGGTTCCCAAAGTGGGGGAAAATTACCTCCGATGTTTGATATGCGATTCTTTAGGGGGTAATACGGAACCAAAATCACAATATTGTTCTCTATTATGAGCGATCGCTGCGAAATATTGTCGGGTAACAAGACTTAATCGCTATCTTGATTTGGGTAACGGCTCGAAAAAGTTTGGGAACCACTGCTTTATAGTCTTGGCTCCCAGCTGTCTGACCTTTACTTAATATACCATTTCTTACAATCCAATACAGCAGAGATTGTTCATCAAGACGTTTTTCTAACCACCCGTAAGCTTATTAGTTTCATTTACAAATACCTTTAAGTGCTTTCACAAATACATTTAACGCTTTTGCACGGACTCCGCCAGAACAATCTATTACCTTAGAAGTGAAACCCTTGCTCAAAGTTGATTTCCTTTCTACGATAACTAGCACGATCCAACATCGCAAAGCACAAGCATAAACCTGATTTTGTTTTCAAAAGTTGTGGTGCAGGACGTAAGATCACCCTGATCTACGCGCAGAATGTTTCTTTTGTTACTTTGTTAGTTGGTTTTAAAGAGTGTGAAACCTTCATTAAGCGGAAATAAAACGCTGACATGTAAGGCAGCAACTACCTAGTATTTTCGTGGGGGGAAAGAAATGTAACTTCTTATTGTACTATTTTCAGAGGGGAAAATGCTTGTGACTTGTTGTACCTAAGAACAAAACATGTTTTTGAAAATTTCAGGAGGCAATTGCCCGGTTGTTCCCCTCTGGTTGCGGGCCTTCTGACGTGCTTTACCTCGAAAGAATGCATTCCTTTTGTGCTTTCTATCAACCTCCATATCAACATAGTAGGCTGTCTAACATAAGAGGTAACTATTTCAATAATAAACTGTTGATTGTGTCGTCATACTAGACTGTTGATTATACAGACAACAAACAACACTTTAGCTTATAGGCAAAGCTAAACATGACGTGATAAAGAATTTTACGTTTTACCTGAGTTTCTGACAAAAACGATGTTATGGAGAAGGAGCAGAGCAAACACAACTTTTACTTCCATTTTGTTTGAAAGACGTATCTAGTCCTGTTCTTGTTGAAATAAAAGCAAAGTTGATATCTGTATGCTGTGCTCACTTTTGCTCGCACATTTTGTACTTTCGAAATGAATCTTGCAAATTAGCTCGATCTATCGCAGAAACTCGTGAGACATACCTTTTTCAATTTGAAAATGCTATGTACGAACAAAAACTACCAAAGATAATAACTCCAGAAATTGTCACTGCATGAAGAGAGCGTGTTATTTCAGGGCAAGCATCTACCGTTATGAGCAACATTCAAAGGCGTAGGCAGGGGGGCCAAAGGGGCCATGCCCCCAAAAAACAGTTTAGAAGATATAGTCATTTTGTGCTTTGAGAGGCGTTTTTCCAAACAAAATAGTGTTATTCGCCTAAGATCAAACATTTGGCCCCCCTTCTGGTCTGGCTACGCCACTGGCAACATTAATTCGTAAATCCTTCTACTGACATTTACAAAAGCAGAGTACACAAAATCTTTCGCCTTTAACTTGTTCGGCAACACGAAGTTTTCGTGCAATGTTTAGGTCTACCAAAAAGTTGAAGCAAAATTTAATTGTGCTTTTCCTAGGATATCATTTTTGATTTTCGTTTCAAAGCAAAACTTGATTTAAAAATCAGATGATTGTGCAACGTGACAAAATCTTATACTTTTTCTTGTGTAGCAAAGACTTTTGCAAAATCACTTGCAGGAACTTTTTTTGACTAATTCGAAAAATCGTGCCTTTGGCTGCTTCGACAAATCCCGCTTGACGGAGTGCAACGCAACTAAGATTTTATTTAGCATCAAACGTTTTTTCCGGCGCACGCGAACTTTCTTTGGTTTGCACGCGAGCCTGCTTTCATGTGCACGAGAATTTCTTTGGCTTGCACGCGAATTTTCCTTGGCAGAAAAGATTTTCCGGTACGGGTGAGCTCGAGATTGTCGAGATTTTGTGTTAACGCTCAGGAAAGTGAGACAGCTTGTGCCAAAGCGAGCCATATAGAGTATCGATTGTTGCTGATGATGAAAATTGTTTTACGTTCACAATAAATTCATTTAAACCTCTGGTTGTCACGTTGTTGTTCGTCATGCGGCTTTTCAAGGCTTCCAAACTCAGCTCTATTCCAAAATCTAACTTAAATTCTGTAATTTTGTTTTGCTCTATCACCTTGTTGCTACTTATGTAAACTATACATGTTTTGTTATATCTTTAAATCAAAGTGCCGATTCTCGGATTGAAACGTACGTATAGCAAAAGTGCAAGTGCACCGTGGTATGTTTTGAAAACAACTTTTTTTGGCAAATCCTCGGATAACATAAGTAAATTAAAGCTGAAAAGTATTGGCCGGCAGTCCAAGAAGAGGAAGGCAATTCTATAGTTTTGGATAATCACCGCTTGAACTCTTCAGCCATCGAAAGCGCAATTCCTTTCGTAACAGGATAGGCTCTAGCACGGTTGCATTTCTTCTTTCTGAATCTTTTTGTCAAACACTAACGACGAACTACTGAACTACCAAATCCAGCAAGCAAATTTCTTTCGTCTGACATATAGCACGAGCTTGACACAGTGAATCATACAGGGCACGGCACGTTCGCTGGCCTACTAATTGAGAAAGCGTGAGAAGACGCAGATATTTTCTAACAGTACAGGGTGTCCAAACTTGTTTGTCCGAGGACCAAATGAACTATTACACAATAGTTCGAAGGCCGAACATCTTACGCAATGTGATTGTTTCGGGATATGTTATATTCTATGAAATCAACTAATTTTTCGTAAATGTTTTCATTATTGACGAAATAGCTTCGCGGGTCGGTTTTGGCCTTCGGGCCGTAGTTTGGAGGCCCTTTTTTAAATAAGAGCCTAAACATTTGTAACGGTCCTTCCCATATTTGAGCAGCATTATGTCAGTATTGTTAAACTTGAACGCAAGACCAATTCAGGAAATGCAGCGATAGTTTATTACAACTTTCCATGATGACAATTTATCAATTTTTTTTTCAACAGTTCATGAAAACGTGAATATAAAATGAAAATTTTCGTGAAAACGACCTACTTTATTATCATCTCTCTTTGCGCGTGAAGTAATTTGGCACAAATCGCTTGAGTAGTCACAGTTTCTCCATCCAGAATGTGTTATCTTGTTATGGAATTACCGGCTGCTTTTTTATAGATTTGCTTTTTGATGACCCAGGCCCGTAACCAGTTTGGGGCATCAGGGAGGGCGAAGAGTTTTGTGAGAGGGGCCCGAATTTTTTAAACTTCGTCAAGAGTTTTAAACTCTGTCCAACATTTTTCCAGGGGGGCGAAACATTTTGCAGGGTTTTTTCGTACCCCCTGGTTACGACTTGCGAGCCTGGTATGACCTATGAAAGTTTAATTTAAAGGTCGGCAAATACCGTATTCCGGCTGTTTTAAAATCGACAAAATTTAACTTAATGCAGGGGTCGGCAAACACCGGGCTGCGGCCCGATGCCGGTCCGTGAGGAATTTGTTATTGGGCCGTACAGAACGAAAGCCAAATTGGTCCATAGTCAGTAGAACGACTGACATAAGGACACACTGCCGGTGCCATTGACTACCATAATCCTTACAGGTCGGAGCATCCCAAATCTCTCACTGAATCAGTGCCAAGATAACTTGCGAGTTGTAATAAATTCGCACGTGCCAAACTTTCATTACTTTATTGAGGGGCGGTCCGCAAAATAATGCCAGGCTTAAACCGGTCCATAGTGCGAATAAGGTTGCCTACCCCTGAAAATGTACTGGTGGAATGCCTGATGCCAGTTTATAAAGATAAATTTCAATATCACATGCCTATGATTAAGTCAGTCCATTACAAGTTATTATTTAGTCAGAAAAATCAGCAGTCTTTTGTTATTGTTATTTTTTGCACGCACTTCAGCGGAATCTCTTTTGAAAGGACCTCCATTGTTTTGTTTATCTTCTCACCAGCTACAACCTTTTTGTCAGCACAAATTTCTATGCTGACACAAAAAAACAGCAAATAGCATCAAACGCCAGGTGGGAAGAAAGCAACCAATGCTGATACGACAATAGTAACCTCGCGTATGCGTCCTATAAGGAATCTCAGCTGGTGATTCCCTTGTGATTCGTAGACCTTTGACTCACTGACCTGCAATTATATTAATTTCATTAAATAATTATCGCGATTTTTTCAAAGGCCGGTAAGTCAGCAACAAACATATCTGCTCGCTGGAAATTGCTCAAACGCCTTCGCCTTACACGAATTGAGGCGCAGGAAAATGGGTTGCTTAAGAGCCACGTTTCAGTTTTAGAATTTCTAGAATATGTCATGTCACGACATATGGGTCTGCACGCCCTAACTTGATTTCCTCGATCGTTTGCTGTCAGTGGAAAATAACCAAAGATACTGCTACTCCATACACACTTGTGGGCAGTGGCGTGCAGAGGGTGGGGCGAACGGGGTGCCGGCCCCGGTCATCCAAGGCAGCGGGGCATCCACAGAGTGAAATTACAAATATTAAAATGCTGTAACTACGTGAATTTTCGTATTGCAAGGCTACTTCGCCTCTCTACCCCCAGACAGTTACACCATTGTCCAAACCTGTGTATTCGCCATTCAAGGCTCATACCTTCTCTGCTCGACTGCTACTCGACGAGACATTCGCGCGGTCTAATGTTTTTGCAGTTCTGAACTGCCCTGTCGTAGTGTTGAGTGTGTTTTACTCCGTTATTTTAATGCTCAGCCTTATATTCTTGCAGTTGTGAACTGCGCTGACGTAGCACAAAGTGTGTTTTACTTCCCTGTTTTAACGAGTTGCCAGATATTTTTGCGGTTATGAACTGCTCTGTCTCAGCGTTGTGTGCTGGTGTGCCTCCTGACTTGAAGCGCTGATATAATTTATGTTCATTACAGTGACACACTGCACAACAACGAATAAGGAGAGTGAGTGCAGAATAACATCCGTGTTCTGTCAACAAACTCCACCAAAACGTCGTTTTGCAAACGTGAATATGACGTTATATTGTGACGTCACAAACAGCACATATCCACTAACTACTCAATATGAGAATTTGGTAGAGGGGCATACAACCAGCCAGTCGCCCCGGACATCATCAGACCGCTGCACGCCACTGTTGTGGGGTCAATGTTTTAATTTCAAGAAATCTACGCTATGTGCTGGAACTTTTCGAACTACACAAGGAAAAAAGACATGACTGTTGTTTCTAGACAAAAAATTTTATGTGCTTATATTGCGAATTAACAAAGAACATTTTACACAAAACGGCATAATCCTACTCCAAACTGAAAATGAAGGCTCAAAGATGTGGAAGTAACAAAAACCTAATGTCGTTCTCAAAACGTTTGTAAGAAGCCCGCTAACAGATTAACCCGATCGACCTTGGCCATACAGTCCTAACTACAATGGCGGCGAAACGATAAAGAAAACCTTGTAGCATGAAACCACTGTACTGGGATTTATGCAGCACTTTAACAACTTGGAAAGTGCGTGAAATAGGGTGAAGCCAGGACAAGGACATGCAACATAGATTTTTATTCATTGCATGTAGAAAAACTGCAGGTAGGTGATTTCAGGCTAGAAAAATAGTTATAGTGAAAGTTTTACATTTTTGCTTCGTTGTCATCACTACAAACTTCTTCGTTGCAGCGAGTTCCTGAATATCAGCAGAAAAAAGTTATCGCGAGAACAAGGAAAAAAGACTTGCTTCCGAGAAAAAACAAATACACTTTTTTGCGCACTACAGACGCTTCTGGTAACTCAGTCGCGAGTCAGAAAAATGCATTTTTAATACTTTCGTTACGTCGTCGCACTGCATGACCAGCAAACGTATTCGTGAAAGAACATCCCTGGCCAAAATGTGTTGATGCCTTGAAAAGCCGCAGGATCGTGAGCTGAGATGCTGCAGTTCAAAATGAGAACTACGCATGATCCTAGCTTAGAATTGATATCGTAGATAATTCTATTGCCTTACTCTCTATAGTGGAAGCGTTTTTCACCGTATTGGTCGTTACCGTAAAGAAAGCTTTGCTTTGAATGATGTTTAAAAGAGAATTCATTTTCGTCGGTCCCTCTTTCCAGAAATCATAATTTTGAAACTACTTTTGTTCACTTCATACCGTATCCATATTAAGTAAACGTGTGACCGTTTTTTGGTTGCATGTAATCTAAGAAGTCATCAGTAGTTTTTTCAAGATAGCCGTTGCAAACATGGTCGCAAGAACACCATGATTAAAAAGTGCGCTGGACTGCAAGTGTTTTGATTTATTTATTGTACATCCGTTGATGAATCTAGTTCAGCTTCAATTTGAAAACAGATAAATTGTAGCTGACTTTTCTAAATTACAATATCTTCTAAATGTTGGTATGTCGAAATCTCAAACTGCGCTTAAAAGCACGTAATTCCCAAGAAAATTGCTTCTTGCAGTAACTCTGACATCGATGAGGTTTCGGAACTTCAGTCTGCTTGTGGAACTTGCGGTTGCCACCCATTGTCCGCAAACATAGTTGCTCTAAGTCGTAAGTTTTACCGTGAACGCAACGCGTGCCAACCAAATGCTACGAACACAGTTTTAATGTCAAAACGTTTCTTCCCAACCACGCCATTACATACGTTTGGCAAACAGCAGCTGAAAACGGCATTTGCCAGATGACCCCACCCTTCCTGAAACTCGTTCAAAAAATGCTGCCACAACCAACCCTACAAGTAGATCGATGCTGCCCAATGCAAACTCGACTGTCGTACGACCACGTTGTATTTTCGCATATCGCTGTACAAACAATCGACAAACAAAAACAAAGGCAGCTCAGGTTTGGCAGAGGCACCACTGTGGAGTAAAGCGATGATTCCAGCAGCGCACGGGCTCAATAAAAACGAACCATACAAGCATGGGCGTCGGAAGGATTTTTGCCAGGGGAGGGGCAATAGTGGATTTTTCCAAGGGGTGGCCAAAAGGATTTTTCCAAGGGAGAGGGAGCAACAGTGGTGAAAAATCATTTCACCAACTCCGACATTAAGGGAATAACATTTTTTTTACCAAAACGTTAACAGCAAATCAACAAATTTTGAAATCCAACGGGGGCCTTGGCACCCCCTGACCCCTTTCCGAGGTCCATGCGTACACGATGGCAACACGCAGGTGTAACCGAAACGTAGGACTTCGGATGAAAACGCAAAACCTCGAAACGAATCTCATGAGGTCGTCAAGAAGCGGCTGAGGAGAGAGGGCGAGGTTAAGGCAAAGTGCAATCAGATTGCTTGTCGCAAAAACAAGAGAAGACGTCTTGTGCGTGTGTGCACTTCGCAATGCGCACGCAAACAGGTGCGGAAATGATTTCGCGTTTCTTTCGCCGCATTTTGTTCATCGGCGAGTGCACAAAGAGACCGTGCTGTTGTTGCGAAAGAGCGACAAACGGCGCTATCGGTAAGCGCTTCATTCATAGCAAGAATAGGAAACTTTTGAAGGCACGGCAATAGTTGGTCGGACTCCTCATGGTGGAAAACAAGCATGTACCGTGCGTGGAACTGTGGGGCGATTACAGGCAAGCGCGGGCGTTGGGTGGGGAATTAATTAACGACTCCGGTGAGGGGGGGGCGATATTGGGGTAAACAAACACGCT
>JGI24159J19872_10005332_pt1 | contig 16608 bp, 10 predicted proteins | sample Ectturendosymbi4_FD_19872 | JGI IMG/M metagenome (IMG submission 19872) | reverse complement strand
TCCTCCCAGTGTTGGTCATGTGCTAACACCGTTTCTGTAATGTGCGCTGATGTACAGCTAAACACTTTTTGCGCTCTTGTGTCTGTGATATGGACCACGAGGCCACAATAAAATATCATTATATTATTATTATTATCACGTTACATGTGCCGGATGAATAAGGTTTCAGATATGAAGGTCCATAGGCGGATCTGTAGCCACTGCCTAGTTTCCAAGGCATTTTTTTGGTATTGTCTTTTTTTGCCTCATGAGGCAAACACGGCTTTGGATTAATTTATTGCTTTATTGTTTCATATGAATCAGCTAACAAACAGAAACAATACAAAGAGCTATTGTGCAATAAGGAAACCAATAGTTAGCGAACAATAGAATAAATGAAAACACAATGACAAAATAATTGATCAATTTATTCTGCCTTTTGTAGAAATATTTTGCCTTTAGGAGAACACGATTGATATAATTTTGAATGTTAACAGGATTTGGATTTTGAAACTGTCAGTTCACCGGATTTGGATTGAATTTTGAAATGAAATTTTGGAATTGGATTTGGATTTGAAAAACTTAAATCCGTTCATCTCTGCTGCCTACACCAGAAATGTCACTGAAAGGACATGCATATGTAACCAAGTCTGTGCTCAATTAACCGTGAACTTCGTGTTGCAGAAAACCGCCTGAGGCATCTATGCTTCGCTAATCAGCTGCGATGCGCACTTGCTGAAGTTAGTACAACATCGCTAACGGCTGCGATACGTGAATCATGACCACCATGAGGTGCAAAACATGTAAACAGCATTTTCATTTATCTCAACGAAAGTACAGGGTATCTAGAGTCTTACAGGTTTATAAGTTTAGAATATGGCAGCAAAAGAACGCAAAATTTTTGTAAGTTGAAAACATCGCTTGGTAGACCTTATGGAAGCACATTGAATTTTTATCAGGAAATCTTAATGAGTTATTCAATACAAAAGCGTGACGGTATACAAGTTTTTTTTAGAAAACCTTCAATGAGAGCTTGTATCAACTTGTATTACACAAGTTAGCGCAAAGGGTTGTTGAAGCTGAGCCAATACTTGGGAAACAAAGCTTACGCAGAAACCTAGTTCGAATTTCCTTGCGTTGCAGCGCCACCAGCTACCCGCAATCCGATTGACTACATGGTGGCGTTGAGGCAAATTCTCTTTACTACATCCATCAGTGGTTGATCGTTGACTTTTAGGTTTTAGACAAAATGGAAAAGTGTGCGCCTCAAGCTCTAAGTCATATATGAGAACAAATGTGCTTGTTGTGGTCCGTGCTTTTCTGTTCGTCAAGCGTGTGTGCCTTGCACAACGATACCTCATTTTTAAAATACGTTAGCTGCTGAGTATGAAGGGAACTTTTGCTGAAAACCGCCACATGGTGGCATAGCTTTTTTTTCAAATATTTGCATTACCTACGTTTCGCTTGGTAAAACAAAATTTTGAAAAACTTAAACATGTTCTGCATAGTGTCGGAAGCAAAACCTTGAAAACCAAACTTTTTTCAAGGACAGATTCAAAACTTTTTCCGAAGAATATATTACAGAGCGGATTTTGTGTTGCTAATTAGTTTACTGAATTTGGTACTGTCTAGCTCAACAACATTTTGTAGCATTGACACCTCACTACTAACATGGAGTTTTCAGTGGACTTGGGCTTGATAGACTTTTGGATCGGAATTCGAGGAAGCCCAGCAGCAGTTACTTTTCAAAAATAGTAACTTTTCATTACTTTTAAAAGATTTTATTGTGTGATCAGCCAAGCATCGCAGATTGCAACAATGGTGATTTCAATAGGCGGGACATTGTAAAGTCTGCTAGCAAACCGCAAAAAGTTAGCCAAACAGTGAACTGCAGGACTCATTTGATATCTGTTGAGTTAACAACCCGGCAGAAAATAGGTCAATATGGGAAAGGTAAGAAACACTTTCCAAGATTCTATCTTGGGAGCTTGACATCAGAACCACCGAAGTTGTTAGTGTACAAAAATCTTGCTACACCAGCTTTAGTTGTAATTTGGATTACGCGTTTTTGGTGCATTTGTAGGAACTTGACTCTAGGGCGTTGTTTATGTTTTGCTAATGAATAAAAACTTTCAAATGAAAAATGGTCTTAAAGACAGGAAGGTCTTTTACAATTAAACATTTACCTAACTACACAACAGCGTGTACGTCGGGGTATGAGCATTAACCATAGGTTCTAGCTAGCTAAAAGATGTGCTATTAGCACTGCAAACAACCAGGCAAATCATACAGTCAAAAGACAACACATACGAGTCGGATGCATCATTAAGCCAACATGCTTCCTTGCAGTGGTGGATCCAGGGAGGACAGTTTGGGGCAACTGACCACAGGGTCGTAACGAGGTTAGATGGCGCTCGGGGCAAGAAGACACTTTGGCGCCCCCATATTCGAATTTGAGGTCTCTATAGGAAGCAAATATATTGTATTGAAGCAAGTACTTGTGACATTGTTGGGACTTTTCGACGCCTCTCGTAGTGAGTCGGCGCCCCCGGAGTGGTTCTGCGCCCGGGGAATTGTTGCCCCCTTACTCCCTCCTTACGCCCCTGACTGCCCCCCAACCAGCTGTGGCTCCCCATTGAGTGACACCCCTTTGATACAAAATTGCTCCTTTTTGGTGCCTATCGAAGTAGAAACAGAGGTAAAAATACTCTAAACTAAACAGTGTTTTACACTTCGTTGAACTTCAGGATTTACGTGCTGGTCTCTCAACCAGCCTCTGTCATCGAATAGTATAACAATGCAATTGTTTCGTAATAATAGTATTTTGTTCGTTTATTTCTTTCCCGCATGAGAACTGCCCTGCTTTGCTCGATTAGGTAATCACAAACGCGGTCGCTTACGCTTGCACAGTTCTCGACTTGCTGCTGGGCTGTGCAAAATTGGTGTTTTGTGACAAGTTTGTTTTTAGTGCCTGATGGCAGCATTGAAAGGCAGTGATGAAAATAGGAATGTAATATGCACACTCATAACAGAAGCAAGACTTAGAAGACCCGAAGCGAAAAAACAGTTTCAATATTGTTGCGAGTACAATCCGTTAGTCCGCGGTCTGCATCAGAGTTTTGCAACATAAAGGTAAGCGGACGAGTTTCTTGTCAGAACTTATGCCTGTACCGTAGTGCAACGTGTTAAAAGCTTTACATGTACTTTAGCACAGGGGCCGCAAATACTTTTTGGCGCGACCCTAAAAAATAGTTCTTATTTCTCGCGACCCAAATGTTTCATGGACATATAATTTTGTGGAAAATACTTTATAATTAAATATAAATTCTAAGACCAAAGACCACTATTGACAGTAGCGATTTTCATGCACAAAGCTGTATGAAACATAGCACATAAAACAGTAAATGATTGCATTTATTCTGTCTAGTACATAATTACACAGACGCGATGCTTATACTTATGATAAATTTAAATTATTTCGCGGGCCCAGAGTGGAAGGTCTCGCGACCCAAATTCAGTCCTATTTGTAGGTAGCTCACGCGAACCACTATTTACGGATCATGCTTTAGCAAACAACTTCTGCTATCTGGCAAAAATGCATGAAGCGTGCTTCGTTAGCTCAAGGAATTTTGACCTAACAGTGCAGTTGTGCAACATCTCACTAGGCCTAGTGTGAAAACTATCATGCAATTATGAGGTCGTTTTTTTAGGATAGTCAGCAGAGCAACCTACAATGGGACTGATGTCACAGAAAATGGCTTTCATCCATGTTTTGTTTCTGAATTGTCGCTGAATCAATAATTACGTTTTACATAAGTGTAACTGCACAAGCTTCGTCTGGAAACGTGATTGTCATTTAACTACCTATTTATTAGACTCCTATCGTGGGACCTGAGTTGTCACTTTCTAGTGTAAGAAGAACCATTCTGCAAAAATGCTCTTCTTTTTGCTACTCACGTTGTTACGTAGCATTTGCCACCAGGTTTCCAATCAAGTAGATAAATCCGATCTTCTGGCGATTATTTTTGCCGATGTTTCGCCCACCTATTCAAGTAGGCTTCTTCAGGGCAATGTTTTTAACCACATATAACAGCGGTTCCTAAATTTCTTTTAGGGCGACCCAAATCTGAGTGTGGTGAACACCACGCGACCCAAGACGCAAACATCGTATTAAAAAATACTGATTGTATGGGTGACTTTTGACAGTAAGTTATTAAGTTCGATTTCAAAGTAAGAAATCTTCTCTTTTCTCAAGTATCTATATACGCTACAGACAGGCAGACAAGCAGTGGCAACATTGAAAATATACAATTCAGTTTTGGATCGCCTCGGCGCGACCCATCATTTGACTCTTTTAACCACTGACATATCACGTGCAACTTCCCAAAACAAGAAACAATGAGCAGTATGACGTGCAAAGACAAGAAACGCAAAACTGACCATCACGTTATAAGAAATGGGTGACAGCATGCCACAGAAGGAAACGTAAAAGTGTAAAATGAAAAACGCTGAGAGATGACAATGTATAATAACATAATAAATGGAGTTAAACCTACATAGAAATGCACAAAAGTGTGATCAAGTAAACAGCGTGAAGTATAGCGATCAAATAATGTTAAACTTGTGTGGTGAGGTTAGCAAATCTACACTAGGCACAAAAGCGGCCAATCAGAAGACAAAACTCAAGGAAGTCCGGTAACGGATACGTTTCACTCATGTTTTAAAACATTGTAATAAATAGCCGGAAAGTTTGTGTTTTTTATCATTCATAGTGTTAGCTTTTAATATACAAAGATTCTAAAAAGATGCGTTTATGATAACTGTTTACGTGATGCAGATGGGCGCAATCCCAGTTGATGCCATGGCCACTGTGGGCTGCATGTTTCGTTAACGCTGTTTTTTCTGTTTTTTAAGAATATTTCTAGGTAAGGTGTACCTGTGCTGTTCTTTCAGTCGAGTACTCAGGCTTCGTTTCGTTTCTCCAGTGTATTTGCGTTCGCAGTTCCCACATGGAATTTCATAGATGACGCCTCGACGTTTGTAGCAGGGACGGTATCTTTTCCTGAAGATAGGACTGTACTTAGTTTAATTATAGGTTTGAAAATGGTTCGCATAAGATGTTTTTCCAGAATCCGTTTTAAAGTCTCTCCAAAGTCGACTGTGCAAGGAAAATTAACTTTAGATCTAAACTCAGGCGATCTGTTGTTTTTCTTTCTGTTTTTTATCATCCATTTTGGGTGACCATTCAACAAGAGAGTCCGTTTCACATACTTAATTCGCTGTTCAGGTCCTATAGGCCGTGGTGGAAAGTTTTTTAGCTCGTTCGAGAAGAGTGTTAACCACTGATTGCTTATGCTGTATAGGATATTCTGATCTAAAGATGAGGTATCTATCTGAACAGGTTGGCTTAAGATATACCGCTGAGAGTAAGTGGCCACTTGGCAAACGCTTAATCATTAGGTCTAAAAACGGAAGGTATCCTTCTTTTTCTTTTTCCATAGTGAATTGGATGGAGCTTTCTATTCTGTTCAGATGTGTCAAGAATTCGAATAACTTTGATTTCTTCATGATTACAAAAGTGCCATCTACATATCCTTTCCACAAACGTGGAGGGTCTGTAAAGCTCGTGTTTCGATGTTTTCCATGACTAAGTTTGCCACTACTGATGAGACTGCGGAGCCCATTGCTGTTGCAAAAACTTGTTTGTAGTGTTTTCCACGAAAAGTAAAGTCATTTGAATTTAAGCATATTTCAAGACCCTTAATTAGGTCGGTGGTTGACAAACTTGTGCGTTGACTCAGTTCAGGATGGGATTGAAGGCGTTGTTTGGCTGTGTTTAATGCATTGGTTCTTAATCTTTTTTCCACCGCGCCCCCCTCAAGTAATTTTCCTTTGTTTCACGACCCCTGAGTTTAAATTAGTTATAAAAATTTTTTCTTGGTAAATTTATTTAATCTTTTTATTTTAAAGGTTTTGTGACAGACACGATGTCCATAGAGTACAAACACGCACAATCCAGATTGATAAAAACAGACACAACATAACCATGGATAGCGAAATTGGAAGTAGAACAACAGGGCTTAGACACTTTCTTAACACCAGGGTTTTGTAAGGCGTTTTAAGGACCCGATTCGGGTCCCTAGAATTTTAAATCGGGTCCCTAGAATCACAGAAAATTATCATCGGGTCCCTACAGATCCATATCGGGTACCTAACATTTTCCTTAAAAACAACCCTGTAACACTATTGTTCGCTAACCCGTAAGACTTGGTACAACACTATACGTTCAGAGTAGGACACTGATTCCAACCCTGATCAAGGCTAGGTAGAGTACGAAAGTATTGTGGCATGCACACGCCCTCAAACAAACACTGTAAGGTCCGAGCACTCAGTTGCAAAGTAAAATGCGATTGTAGTGTTCAAAGAATAAGGAATATAAACAATCTGACCATAGACGTCAGAAGGGGGCAGGGGGGCCTTTGCCCCCTGGAATTTGAAAATTGACATTTTCCTATGAAATTTTTTGCAAAAAAGGACATTTTCTTAGTTTCGAGTGGGTAAAATGAAATTTTGCCACTTTTGGCCGCCGTGGAAAAATATTTTTACTCCGCCTGGAAAAACACACTTTTGCCTTCCCCTGGAAAAAATTCTTCCGGCGCCCATGCATCTGACTGCATCAAAGTACGCAACCATACGTTGTTAGACTTTTTGCATCGTTCAAGAAAGAGGTACATATTTTTTCATAAGAACGCCTCAAAAGTAGGAATGTTGCATTGAACGTGATGAGTACTAATACTCGCTCGCCACGGTAGGTTGTATAGAACCCTGCACCCAAAATTACAGGCCACTGATTACTTGACAATTTTTTGCCAATATTTGGTTCAACAATATTTTGCAGCATTAGATAGAAAACGCATTCTTTTAAGCGACATTACGCAAGATTTATCGGTACTCACAGATATGCATGTTCCCATTCTAGCCCGCATGCTATGTGCAGGGACGGATTTAAGGAGCCCGGGCCCTAGGCCATCGCAAATGTGACCTATTTGGCCGTTTGTCTGAAAAGCGTGAAAGTATGCCCCTCTTATGTGTAGTGCCCCCTCAAAATATATCTTTTGTTGTGCCGACTTTGGTTCTACAATTGCCTTAGATCTTCAACAGAAATTAAAGCCTTACTTACATTCTTCTAAATAACAAATGGCATTGCGATCTTTTCTTGAAATTTATAGCCTTTTCGTGTAGTTCAGAAGTTCTCTTCGTTAAACTTCCGCGATTCTAGCGTTTTTAGTAGGTTTGCTTTTCGGATATATACATTTTTATGCGGGACTGTGTTGCCGCCCTCGAAATGATGGTCTACCTGACGATGTGATTACCTGTATATAAACTCCTTTTTTATAGTAACAGTAACCACATATTTTATGAAACAGAAAAGCACAATCCACTCAGTGGACACAGGGCTAATTTATGCCGTTTTGCAGTTGTCCTTTTCCAAGTAATACAAAATATAGTCTTTTCATCCTCTATTCCAGTGTGGTCCAACTACAGACCCACGGGCTGCATGTGGCCCGCCACAGCGTTTTCAGTGGCCCGCGGAATCATTCAGGAAAAATCTTCAAATCTGAAATTTGTTGAAAAGCGTGTAAGGTTGCATTTGTCTCACTGAATTACTTGCACTAGATAAAGTGCATTTGCACAAGAACAATGCATGCTACCTTTTCTGTGTACCATTATTGTTTTTGTTTTATTTATTTATTTTACGATCAAATTAGAAGTTACAGCCCTCCCTTAACCTTCCGCTGGGTCATCTGACTAGATAACCTCTGTTTTTTCAGTGCCTCGGCGTTCGTTGTCTTGCAAAATTACATCTGGCGCAATGAACGCAGTACCAACAAATAATTCTGTCTGTCTATCCGTTAAACGCGGCCATCTCAAAGTGGCCCGCAAGCAAAATTAATTAACCATCTTTGCAATGAGTAATTTTAGTTGAAACGAGCATAACACCTTTTAATAAAAATGTGCAACATTAACGGTGTTAGAGACTGCAAAGAGCTTCTGAAGTTAGTCAGAAAAATGTGCGAGACTACATTTTCTATGAATGGGAGGCGAAACACTGTACGATAGTGTCAGAGAAGCCTTGGCCACAGGCATCCTACTGATAGAGATTTGCAATATATTGCTATTTGCTATTGTTTCAATGACCCACTCACTTTCAATGATGCACTCACTTGTCTTCCCTTTTTTAGTATTAACTGTTGTGAATCTGTTGTTTTATATATCATTTTATTGGACGTGTCCCGCGAGCTGTAGCGTTTTTGTAAAAGTAGCCCATAGGTCAGTAGTTGGACCCCGCTGCTCTATGCCATAGGCCGGTGGTAAATAGCATGAAGACAAGTTTTTCACAGAAGCAAGGTATTGTCGCAACACCCTCAGTTAACCATATGAAATATGCCCAACGTAGACACGTTTTTCCCAGTAAAGCTCACGAGAAACTGTTCTAGCTGATTTAACTAACATATACAGTTTCAACAAGCAATCTCTGTTTGCGGGAAATCTAGTAAAAACAACTAAAACGTGGGATCCAGTACTGAAAATCTTGTGTTTCATCGGAGTTTTGCAGTGTCTGGCGGTCTTGCGTTGTTGCGAGCTTTTTGTCAGTTGAAAATTGAACATCAGTTAAGTGCTGCTTTTTTCTTTTTCATTCTTTTTTTGTAACCGCTTTCATACAGACGGCCCGCGTCTCTCTCACGTCCAGATGCACAATATTGTCGTGTTGTTACTGTAGGCCTATTGATAAGTCTAGAGTAGACATTTGCATTTCCGCCAGTTTCAAGGTAAATTGTAAAGTTATACCTCTGTGCAGTTTTGCAAAATTTTAGTTAACATTGAGTCGTCATAGGAAAGAGTTGCGCGGGGCCCCCAAAAGCGCGGGGCCCTAGGCCATGGCCTATTTGGCCTATGCGTAAATCCGTCACTGGCTATGTGTTGCAATTGCTTGTTTTAGACTTATGCAAACCTTTGCAAAGTCTTACTTTGTTCTATTCACTCTGCATAGTTTTGCAACCGCACACGACTTCGCAGAGTGAATGCAGATTACTCCGACTAATTGTACATCGGTTAAATGCCATAACCGTGTTTTCGCATAAGATTCCAGAATCTCAAACCAAAACCATACGTGAAAAACATACTGTAGTACGGTTAATCGCATAAACCGGATATTCAAATAGAAATGTTATTTTCATTTGTGGACTAAACACTTACTTCGCGCCGCTTAGTGTGTGTGAAAGACACATTTCCGAGTTTAAGCAGCTAAGTGTTGCCATTGGGATGGCGAGAAAGCAAGTTACTGTCTTCCTTTGGTCGAGAAGTCAATGTCGTATGGTGGCCTGTAGCTGCCAAGCCCGCATAAACCTGGTGTCACGTCAACAAGAGTGCTGTTCAAGTGCAGCTGAATTGTCATAAATATACATCGTCGCATCACAGAAGAACATGGCGGGAGTACTGTAGAAAATTAGTATTATGCAGGTGGACGGCCACATTGCAGAAAACTCGTTGAAGTACAGAAAGCCATAGCGGTATCTCACGCTGCGTGGAGCTGTGCAAAGTATATGGGTTCATGTTCATCTGGAATTAGGCGAGTCGCTCTGCGATGCAGCCGGCTACTTTCAAATTCTTTGTGCACCATGTTGTTCTCAAATGCGAGAAGGGCACGGATGCTATTGCTAAAGAGACTTGGCATGCCGACTAAACAGTCCCCCTAGTTGGGCCCCTGAGATGAAGGCTCAAATTTGGCCTGAAAATTTTCAAGAAACTTAACCCCAACTTTCATCTCTGCCGGAACTAAACCAAATAAAATGTGGCGACCATGGGCGTCGGAAGGATTTCTTCCAGGGGAGCCACTAGCGGATTTTCCAAATTTTTTCCAGAGGGGGCCAAACGTGGTGAAATTTGTTTTTTCCCACTCAAAACTAAGAAAACAACCTTTTTTGCTAAACATTTCAAAATTCAAGGGCGGACTTGCCCTCCCTTCCGACGCCCATGGTGGCGACGTAAAATTCGCACTGGTGCAACGTTTGGAAGGTACACATTTCCCTTCAAAAACTTTCCATGTTGTACAGCAGGGGTCGGCAACCTACGGTCCGCAAAATTTTCCGGCCCTTAGCTCCTTTACCAAATTGTAGTAACTGTTTAGCCCGTTTAATATTTTATGATTCTGTCCTCATTGCAACTTTTGTATTGGATACATATGAGAAACGCACTGTGCTTAAATGTACTGCGTGTCGTATTTTGGGCATTCGTTATGAACTGTGAAAATCAGGAATTAATCTGATTAAAATTCCATAAATTCGCAGGATTGAACAACAGCAAAGGGAACGGAGTTGTTGATGGAAAATTAGTACGGTCGCCATACCTTGTGTCGTAACCTCACAACAACATTGACCAATAAGCCACTGCTTTAATTCGGCTTTAATTAGCTGAAACACGACATCTAAAAAAATAAGAACAAAAAGTAAACCGACATGAAGCAAACATGCTCAAACCAACTGACAGACGAACTGGTCACTGCAACCGAGAAGACGACTACTAATCAGCTCGTACGCAGCACTCAATTACGAACACGTGCAACGCAAACAGCCGCCAGCATTGAACCAAATCACATGACACCTTGCAAAGTTTGTTTTTGGGAAAGGTTGCCGATCCCTGTTGTAGAGCATGTGAGGTAGGGGTGGGGAACTTGCAGCCCGCGGGCGAAATGCGGGCCACGTGAGCATTTTATATGGCCCGCAACAGAATTTTCTTTACCCAAGTTGGAGTACAACATCGCGTCAAAACGAAACTCCACGATATGTAGATAACTGGATAGTAAGTCAAGAAAAGTCACTCTTCATCATAGTTAAATAAAGGTGGAATTTTAGGATAAAATCGATCGATTTTGCGGCCCGCCAGCGATATTGCACAATTCATGCGACTCGTGATAGCAAATAGGTTCCCTACACCTGATGTAAGGGCTCACGCCCCCTGGGGTGCAGCGCTCACCGGTTAAGAACCACTGGTTTAATGCCAATTCAATTGGAACTTTTGTGAAAAAGGATACCACATCGAATGAGACCATTATTTCATCAGTTTGGAGTTTTGCATGAGTAATAGATGATGCGAAGTCTGAAGAGTTTCTTACGGATGTTTTGATATTCCAATAAGCGGTTTCAGTAGTGCGGATAATTTCTTAGCTAAACCATAGGTAGGTGAGTCTGTGAAGGACACTATGGGTCGTAGAGGGATGTTTTCTTTGTATAATTTTGGAAGTCGGTACAGCCGGGGTGTTGTGCCATCTGGGATTTTCAGTCTAAAGCTTGCTTGTTTTGTGATCTTATTGGTTTCGAGTAAGTTCTTTAAAATTTATTGACATCTTCAGTTGTAGATGCGGATGGGTTGGTTTTAAAACGTTTGTACGTTTCTTCATCACCCAGCATTTTGTTAATCTTGTTGTCATAACATTCTTTGTCTAAAACTGAGGTGATGTTGCCGTTGTCAGCCTTGGTGATTATTATATTCGGATCTTTCTTTAACTTGTTGCAAAGTTAGGTGTTATTTTTTCGTCAAAAGTGGTCTCCTTTGTCTTTTGTTTTGTACGGTTGACACCACTTTACCACGAATTAGCTTAGCTTCGCTGGGAGAAATGTCCCGCAATCCGTCTTCAACTGAGGAAAGGATGTCTTTTATTGGCACCTCTTTAGAGGCAATAGCAAAATTCAAAGCCTAATACTTGAACTTGGTCTTCAGTTAACCATGAAAGGCGGGTTGATTACATGTTATATGTGTTTAAAAACATTGCCCTGAAGAAGCCTACTTGAATAGGTGTGCGTAACGTCCGCAAAAATAATAAAATAATCGCCAGAAGATCGAATTTATCTGCTTTAACCATTCTGCTTCTAACCAGGTCGAGCATACGTTTTAAACATTGTTTTTTTCTCGTCTACGGACATCAAAAATAGTGTCAAACACTAGTGCGCAGTATGTTTTAGGGTTTATCTTTTAAATAATTTTTGTAGATATTAGAGATTGTTTGGGACACCAACAGTGTTCTCAGTTTGTGTAGTTTGTGAAAAACGAGGTCTATTTTTGGGATGTTTTCTGAATGAATGACATAAAGCGCTTTTAAACTGTGCTTATTCCCTGACATATCGCATAGTTCGAATAATAAATATAGCCATTTTCTACCCTACAAAAGGTAACCACTCTTGCGTGATATCCAACGATTGTCGCAGGCAACCTTGGGCATTTCAACAATTGAGATTTTTTGGCGCCCCCTTATTTCACTGACCCCCAAACGCCTGGTCTGGATCCGCCACTGCTTCCTTGCACCTATTTCACTAAAACTGTACAATTATTATTATTTTTTTTCACTATTTCAGCATTTGGCGAATATTTGCAAGGCTTTTAATCTTTAACTGAAACCAGAGTGTTTCAAGTGAGTTGTCCTTTCCAATTGTGCCTAAACATCAGCAACGAATGCACGTTATATTTGGTCAAGGCAGCAAATTTTAAGTTAAAAATTTCACTGAAATTGATAAGCTAAAATGCAACTGAGTGCAAGCGAGCTGAACGCTTTATTTCTTTCGATCAGACCGAGCCAACAATAAAATATCATACACTACCATCCTTGGCTAGTTAACAATGAAACACAGCTGCAAACCATAAAAATCGGGTTGAATAAATATACTGTTGTGAGTGTAGGCAACCAAGTTTTTTATTTGACCTCAAAACTTGATTCAGATTTTGGAACACAGATTGCTGTACAAGCAAAAATTTTTTATAAGATTAATCATAAACCAAGCGCTAGTCGAATTTTTCTGCTGGTAGGAGAGATTCCTCTACTTTATGCTTTCCTTGTAACCGGCCTAACGTAGCTTAAAATTGCAGCACATTTCATAGATTGCTGCGAAGGAAGGAAGTGTCATTTCTGTTAGCGCATTCAGGAAATCAGACTGACGTGGTATGCAACATTACATTGTCCTCATTTAAGTGCCTCCAAGTAGGCTCGTATCCAGGTTTCAAGGATTGGAGCAAAAGAAATTCTTAGGAGGAAACATTTTGGTTTTTATTGTATGTTTAAAACAAACTGTGACGTCACACTTACGGGCACAACAAAATTTGTTCTGAGCACAAAAAACTTGGGACAGCCAACGGGCCTGCCTCCAAACACAGTATCTTAGACCAAAAGAGGCAAGCATTTCACCCTTCAACCAAGCTTCTTCATGCATCAAAGGTAAACCAAACAAATAAAATGACGATTTCACTTTGATAAATAAAGGTACAAAGGTCCTGATGATTGTATTATTATTTTTAAGCAGGCATTGGGCTGGGCCAAACATTGCAACTATCATATTAGTGCAGGATGCTTAAGTGTGAAAATATCTTTCAAAATTATTTTATTTTGGAAACATGCTTGACAACTAACCTAGGCAGTTACCAAAAGGAATGGCAGCAAGCTCTTTCTTCATTATCAGTTTACTGCAAAGCTGAACAAGAACAATTGAGCGGAACAAAAATATTATAGTGTGCGGTGGACGTTCAAGATTCTTAATGCTGTAGTCTAACCTAACGGGTAGTAGTGGATATAGTAGTTGGTTTTCACTAATTACTGTCACTACTGTCTATTTTGCTAAAAATTCATGATCAGCTGTGAAAAGTGCCTAAAATATTGTGGAATGCATCGTTTATTATATCATGCTGCGTGAAAAACACAGGGATGCTCCACTAAATGCCAGACTGGGCCGCACTGACAAAAGTACCCCTCATTCCTAAAGTATAGGCTACAAAGTTTCGATCAAAGCTGAACAAGTCTACAAAAAATTCTTCCGTTTCTTAGTATTTCAAGTTTGCAACAAGCATGGGCGCAATTTTGTTGTAAAATGTGGGGGGCAGCCTGGTGTGAAACCAATATAGTCATCGGGTCGATGCAGAAGTGACGTTTTTTATATGCAGATTCCCAATCTTATTTCTACAGGTGTTTTGAGAGCAACAATAATCACGCTTTGCTTTGCAGATCATCCTTGCAGATGATTTACATATTAATATACTCAAAGTTGTTGCTGGACTTGGTGTTGTAGTAAAGCCTTCTTCCATTAGTATCGCATTTGGATACAAACATGCACAGTAATGTAGTAGAATACGTAAAGTGGGTTTTATCATAGCTGTCAGTTGGAGTGCACAAAATGCTGAATCGCATTGGTCGCATGTGCATGTCACTCTTATAGTGGAACACTTCAATTTTCATGCAGTTTATAAGAAGTGTGGGTTACAGGCAGTGGCGTAACTAGAGGTTTGATCCAGGAGGGGCAAAGCTTAGCTGAAGGGGGCCCACTAACCAGCACTCAGAAAAAAGTTGAGAAATGATAGTGAATCTGGATGTCGTGGATGTCTATACCAGCTAAAAAACGAATACACCCTGAAAAACGCAAAAAAACAACAACCTAAAGAATACTAAATATCACAATGTCAAAGAAAAGGGGCCCAGTTTTTACATTTAGCTTGCCAGGGAGGGCGGCTCTCGCCCTTGCTCCCACGGCAGTTACGCCACTGGTTACAGCGCGATTTGGTGTCTTGTTCAAGTCGCTTAACGTTTCAAAGACGATAAATATTTATCTTGCGCATTTCCGTTGTTTGCAAAGCTACAAATCTTTGTAATGCTACTTGGCATCATGCATGCAGCCCTACCCCTACCAAAATCTCGATTGATATCCTCTTACCAGCAGCAAAAACATTTGGCCTAAAATTAGCGTAGCCTACTTCACAACATGATTTCAATCTATTTTTACTGCTGGTGTGTGGAGGATGTATCCTTTCATTCTCACCTTGTCGGCTCCTGCATACATACCCACACAGAGTTGTAAAAGGGCCTCATTGTGAAACCTGGACCCGGCCCGAACTCGGCTAGAGCCCGACATTTATTTTTGAATCCCGATTTAGACCTGAAAGCCAAATTTACCGAGTGAGTGAAGATATGCGCAACCGCGTAGTAACAAAAAACGTTGTGTGCAGGTGTAGCTGCAGGCACACGATTTATCACACCCAAAATAACAACCACCTTGACCAAAACATTGGCATAATCTGGCACAAACATAGCATGTTAGTCAACGATAATACTGTGGAATGTAATGTTTCTCAAGAAAAAAAGAAACTATCACGAAACTATCCACGATGGCGCTATAGGCATAAAAGAAACTTTCTAGGATTGCGCTGAAGGCATGAAAAGCCAGTTTGTAGCTTCTTAAAACAAGCAGAGAATCGCGTGAGTGATTGATCTTTTCGACGCAACGCTATCGCGAGCTAATTTCCTCACCGCTGTCGCCTTCTCAAAAAGAGTGTGAGACTAATCCGAGCAGAGAACAAAAAAACGCAGCTGTGTTTGCAAACAGAATTAGCTTAAGAAAAATCGCAACCACTTCACTCACAGAAGTTATCGCGGTGAGCACAACAAATCTAAGTCACAAAATAAAAAATCGTTACTCTTAATGTTATGAAAAAGTTTTGTACGCAGGCCCGAAATATTTTGTCAAACTTAAGCCTGAGCCCGACCCGATCCGAAATGCCCGGCCCGACTTACAACTCTGCACCAAGTCAAAAGTTTCATTCTAGGATTTCTACTTGCATAACTACACGAAAATAACTTTGAAATTAAATCGAAATGCACAACGGTGAATTGGCAAAGAAGTACCAAGTTTCACATTTAACACGAAAAGAATGTCCAACAAAACTAGGTGTGATGTACCAGTAAAGCAAATGTTTCGCACTTGGCTGAAAACATTCCTGCATTGTGGGTTTGTTTAAACTCAAGTAAATCAGATGACTTACGAACCAATGCATTCAGCACAAGAACGTAGTGTAAGAGTCACGGAAAAAATATCTTTTGGATTTGTTGATCACCATTGTCGCGACATTACAAGATGTGAAGATCAATGTATATTTGTCCTTATTTCTAAGTCAAGTCCCTACATTTTGAGCTATAGGTCAATGTACAGCTAGGTAAATACTGCAGGCTGTTTCTCCAACGTTTTGATTGAAATCCTGTTCACTAGTGGTTGAAGACAGTCTTTTACAAAACCGCCCCTACCAAAACTACGTCTCCACAATAGTGCTGCTTGCTGTCTTCGACAAAAGCTTCGCAGAGATTTTCGGGAAAATCTAACTTTCTGACATATGCACTAGCATCATTAAAATATACGCTGTCTGTTTCTGAATACGTGACAACCAATCTTGAAGCAAAGCCCGTTAAATTTCTGCACGAAACAAATCACTGGCTGTACTGTGGTCTCCCACATGTGCAGCTTTGACACTCCCACTGTTACAAGAAAATAACCTTTCTAACAGTATACCACACAGGGTAAAATATCGGACAAAAGCAGGCCATATTTCACGGTCACTAGAAACTTGAAAAATGCTAAAAATTAGTTTATCGAAGCTAAAATTTATAAACTAACAGAATTAGTGATACCACCACACCAAACTCTGTTTCAACATGAACTTGTCTCTGTGTAACCTGCCATCTAACATGAAAAGCTCTTCACACAAAACGTGACAAACATCACTTTTATTTTTGAAACCTCTCCAAATACAAAACCTAAAGAGAAA
>JGI24159J19872_10005330_pt1 | contig 16614 bp, 12 predicted proteins | sample Ectturendosymbi4_FD_19872 | JGI IMG/M metagenome (IMG submission 19872) | reverse complement strand
CATTTGCAAGATTGGAAATAATTTGCATAACTTTGATCTACGAGTAAGTTCACGTTACACGGAACAGTTTCACAATAAAAAGCAGAATTGTTTAATTGCGTTCCCGATAAATTTAACGGTGCGTGTTGAACAACTTGGTACAGTCTACTCAGAACCGCAATACTGCATCACACTAACGTATTCACGATGTTAGCTCTCAATTGATTGGCGTTCACAAACTGAAAATTGGTCATTGCCGCAACCTTTTTTTGCTGTAATTGAATACTTGAAGGTGGTGATGATATTATCACGTGCTATTTTTTTCGAGCGTCAAAGCCGTATCTTGTTCTGTAACTTTAATGAAAACTTGCAATGGGTTATGCACAAAGCCAAATACGCTGAAGTCGAACCAAACTAAAAAAATGTCATATTGACATATCGTAAAAACAAAAAACTGGAGCTACACATGCAGTGAAGTACTGACTGAATCCAGTGCAGCATTTATTCCAAGCATTTAACTCAGTTTTACGCAGCTTTACTNGCAGCAGTAGCCTATATTTCCAAGCCCGAACTGCTTTAAGATTGTTGATGATGTTGATATTTCCGAACTAAAATGCAACCGATNGTTCAGGTCAAAAGCAACCTGTACTAAATCTTTCCTAATGCTGCTAGATTACCGTATGAAAATCATCCAAAGTCAACACAAAACAGTGAGAAGAGCAGTTTCTACCAATGTGTGCGAATGGAAAAGCTCAAGCGAACTTTTTCCTTTGGCCACCACTCACGCCAAAGTAACGAATAGCGGTAAGAGTGAAGTGCGATAGCTCGCTACCGCATGCGTAATTTTTATCAAAAAAGAGCGGCCCTACCGCAATCGCTCCTGGAAAATTAGCCCGCTGCAGTAGCTCGCTATTTTAGTAGCTCACTACTGTCCACCTTTGGGTAGACCTAAGATTTTACTTTTCACTGAGGGGCCAGCAGGGCACAATATATTGATACCTTATCATGGTTTAATGTAGTATTTGCATATCGTGATCATGGCAGTGGGCCTCATGCTGTTACTTTGAATCTTTTCCAGATAGCACTAGCAGTAAAGTGATTTAATTTTTTCAAATTAAAATCCAATCCAAAAATTATGTTGCAACATATAATGCAAACACGAAAACGAAATCTTGTTTTCAAATCCAAATTCCTGCCACTGTTATTAGCATCAGTCCACGTGGCGACATGATTACGCCACATATAACGTTGAATACGTAGCAGCAGTAGAAGAGTGAATCTAGTCAAATGGGTAATCTCAATTGCTCTTATTCTGAGGATCGTCGGTTCGCCTCTTTGTTTGGTTGGCTCAGGGCGACGCAGCATTATGGCTGCAAAAATGGGTCCCAACATGTCGGTGGCTGCAATCCACTGTTGATGGTCGCACCCTTGAGCTTGTGAGATGGGGAAGTAATGTGGTGATGTGATTATGTCACATATAGGCCTAACGATGAATTCGTAGCAGCAGAATGAACCTGGTCGAATAGGTAATCTCTTTTGCTGTGATGCGCGTCGCGCGTGCCGTGTGTCGTCCGTTCGACTCTCTTTTTGGTTGACTCAGGCCGACACATAATTGTGGCTGCAACACCCATATGTAATCCAACTCAAAGAAAAATAAATATATAGTTTGAAAAGTAAATCATGTTAACCGATGCTCTACCATTGGCTCACAACATCATAACAATTGACATTATAGAGACTTCAAAGTGTTCACTGTTAGCAGCTATGCAATGAGAAGCTCTGTTGAAGCTCGCCCCCAATTTCGGAGGCCCCATAATTTTAGGACTAAGGATAGTTTCCAGCGTTTCTGTAAGCAGTTATTTTTGTAGTTTTGTCCTGGTTCAACGCATGTTTTTGTTGCTATACCGCTTACAAAAGATCTCTATAGATAGAAGAATGAGCGCGAGGATTGAAGTGAATGACGATGAGCATTCTCTTTTTTTCGGCGTTGAGAATTGGTTATTGTTACGTATAATGTGTGGAAAAAAACGCCTGAATCCATTTTTCAGATTACACGAGGCCAGTGAGATACTCAATAAATATGTAATGGGAGTGTGGTCAGATAACTTCACCGCTTTCTTTTTCGTTAGTTTCATTGTAGCTATTTTTGTTCCCGATATCGAAGGAAGTCAGAATAAAGTAATATGTTTTTATGAATTGGAACAACTTGTTCAGTGAATGTAATGAGCACGTGTAGTGCTAATTTGTATGACATCAGACATCACAAACCTTCCAGAAGGGCCCACAATTTAAAATTGCCTAGGGCCCCGAAAATGAAAATTCGCCTCTGCACTGCATCCTGCTCACAGCACCACTGTGCAAGCTTCACACTGTGGCAGCAAGCAACAACAGAGATCACTCGCAGTGCTCACTCTATCATTGCTTGTTCGCACAACACTAGTTCTTCACGCACATCCCGTCCGTGGTGAATCGCATATTCAACCTAAAGCCAAACAAGAAGTTGAAAGGCTTGCAGCACAGTTGAGCTAGACTTGTGGAAATGACTGACAGTGAAAGAGACAAGCAAATATAAACTCGAATGGTAATTTTGACGGGATTGATGAGCAACAGTTTTAAGATTAAATCTCTCCTGCACAAACTACCACTGGATCGTGCAGCTGGCAAAGATGGCATCTGTACTGAACACATTTTTTGCTGATTCAAATGCGCGCAATCACCTGAGTAGCCTATACAATGTGTGTTTAGTACATGGAAACATTCCACAGGAATGCATGCAAACTGCCATTATTTGTAAAAACTATTTGTATAAACAAGAATGGGGCAAATTGATGCTGGGAACTATAGACCTGTTTCCCTTGCCACTATCATCTCCAAAGTTGTTTGGACATTACATTTTGTCCTGCATCTCACCACTTTTGGCCACAACTGACAACCAGTTTGGCTTCAAGCAAACACATGGCACTGACATGAGTGACATGTGTATTTTTTTGCACAAACTGTGTCTTATTATGTAAGCAAAGATGCCCCAGTGTTTTTAGTTTTCTTAGATGCATCTAAAGCATTTGACAGAGCTAACCACAACCTGCTGTTTGCTAAACTAATTAAGTACAATGTACCATGTGTGCATAGTAAGACTCTTGTTGAGTTGGTACAGGCAACAGACCATGCAAGGAAAATGAGGCACCAACTATTCATCCCCTTTTATTGTGACCAATGGGGTAAGGCAGGAGGGAGTGCTGAGCCCATACTTATTTGTTGTTTAGTGTTTACCTGGATGAACTCTCGGACCAGCTGGATTCAGCCAGGGGATGGGATGCACTGTGGAAATTATGGTTGTGAATAATCTATTGCTTGCTAATAATACATGTGTGTTCAGCCCCAGTATTAGTGGGCTGCAATGTCTTCTGAATATTTGTGGTGTCTATGCTGCTGAACACGAAATTTTAGTTGCAACAAAACAATTGGTGTTCTTTTTTGCCCAAAAAAGTATAAACAAACTACCCCATCAAATATTTTTCTAAATGGTGTACGTGTACAATATTTTTACCAAGTGAAGTACCGTGATGTGTGGATAAATGCTTCACTTAAGGATGATGATGATATTCAGAGACAAGTGAAATCACTGTACTGTGCAGTAGGCCCGTAACCAGGTGGGGCGAATCCCTCCTAGAAAAATTTTCGCCCCCTTGGAACAATGTTTTGGACATAGTTTAAAACTACTGGACATAGTTAAAAAAGTTTGGGCCCCTCTCGGAAAACTCTTCGCCGCTCCTGGTGTCCCAAGCTGGTTACGGACCTGCTGTGCAGCAAACAAACTTAGAGGCACTTTCGACCAGTGCTCTTCTGCAGTAACTGCAGTAAAAAACACTGTTTCGTGCCTACTGCATGCCAATGTTTGCTTGCCAATTGTGGAGCAAATACAAACAGACTAGTGTGAAGGGCTTACGTGCTGCGTATAATAATGCCTTCCGAATCGTGCATTACATACCAAGAAATGTAAGTCTTCGCCCACATCAAGTTAGTCATTGTCTCAGGACCTTTGATGCCTTCCTGAGAAACAATTTGTGTTTATACTATGTTCATCTTCATCCAACTTTTTTATCCGATCGCTTCAATTGTCTGATGCTTTTTGCAAATCTTCATTTTTCCTCAATTATTCAACGCTCCTGTATGATGGCGACCAACTGCAATAGTTGTTGGTGAATTGTTTCGGTTTTCGCATCTCAAATCAACAGTATAGCTTTTGTGTAGTACAAAAAGAATCTTGTTTGCAATGTGTACAAACCAAGCATACAAAAAGTAAGAAATGTAAATGGTACAATGCTGATTGTCAAATCCTGCTTTAAAATTCAGAAAAATTAACTGGCAAAATAGTTAAGCCACAGCAGTGACCAACACCAAGCGAATCAATCGCAATTTATTGCGTTAAGGAAAACTGGTTTCGTGTGTTACACATCTTCAGTCCTGCGAAAAAGTTGACATATGAAACAAATAGAAAAACTACGTAGGCTACTGCTGCTAAGATCAAAACTCAAGATTACAAAAATTGAGCCCAATTAGTACCACTCCTCTAGACACAACTACAAAACTGTTTAAGAAACCCGATCGTAAACGGCCGTTCGGCTCACTGATTGACAAAAATTATCTCCTCGTTTTCGCGTGGTTTCTGTCTCGGTCGATCACGTGGTTTACAAGAGACAGTAACGCGCAGTGGAAAAAGTGTAGGAAGCCACTCAGGTTGCGGTTGCGGCGGTAGGCCCTAAAGCAATATGGAGTAATTCGATTATGAAGTTTACACCACAGTTACGGGTTATGGTAAAAACAAACGATCGTTCAGTTTTTCCATGCTAAAGATTTCAAGCGACAATTCGTATGTCTTTCCTCTGTTTCTCAAAGTTTTTCAATTGATGTCAACCTTAGTGGAAAGCACCAGCGGCTGGGATTTGCCTCTTCTTATGGAAAACCACAATTACAGGCTCTAGCTTTGCAGCAGGCTGTTTGAGGAATCACCTGCCTGGTTCTGCTCCCATCTTCTTGCAATAATTCAAGCTTGCACTCATCATTCAGCAATAATAGCTAAGTCATAGCAGCGACCAACACCAAGCGAATTAATCGCAATTTATTGCTTGAGGATTTATTGCGTGGAAAATTGATTGGCTGTCGATCTCATAATAAATGTGTTGCAAAGCATTTTAAAATTTGATCGGAACAGTTTCCATGCCTCTGAGCACCAGTGTAACGCCCCCATTTTAGTTATTTTTCACTTTTTTATTTTTTCTGATAGCTGTTTACCACAAAGTTTTGGTGTTAGAATGCCCTCATTTCTCTCACACTACTGGATCTCTGCATTATGATGGGTGAATGAAGCTACAGTTGGGGTGCTGTTAAAGCGTTTTGCTCCTCTCAGTGTTGGTCGTGTGCAAACACCGATTCTGTAACGCGCTACAGTATGGCTAACCATTTTTGTGCTCTTGTGTTATATGATTGCGTCTGTAATATAGACCACAAGTCTGCAATAAAAACCAGGGGCGTAACGAGGGGGGAAAGGTGGACAAAATTCCCCGGGCGCAGAATTACTATAGGGCCGCCGAATGACTGCGGAGGGCGCTGAAAAATCCCAACAATATCACAAGTACATTGCATTTGCTTCCAAAAAGACCAACATGGGTACGCCAAACTTGCTTCTTGCCCCGGGTGCCATCTATCCTCGTTACGTCCCTGATAACAACCATTATTATAATATCACTCTGCCCATACGCAGTTGGCGTGATGTCAACGTTTTCACAAGTCAGAAATTTCGCTTGACAATGGCCACAGATTTGTTCCATTGGTCACAGCCACAGTGCTTTCAGAACTGAGCGATAGGCTTAATTCTGGTTTCTTCCAAACTTTTGTTATTATTTGCATTTCATTACGGCAGCCAGTGAAAACGTGACTCGAGTCACGATGATGGTGACTCAACTCGAGTTATATTTTATACTGCATGAATCGATTCGAGCCATAGTCATTTTTACAAAGTCTCCAAACATCTGATCATAGGTGTAAGAGACAGTTTTGGAGGTCGAAAATGTTTGGGGGGATTTTTAAATTTTAGGCTAGCAACAGTATTTTGTTTGGAATACCTCCTCTCAAAGCACAAAATGACCAGATATTCTAAAAATGCGGGGGTATGGCCCCATGCGCCCCCCTGGCTACGCTTATGGTACGGTAGTTCATATTTTTTGGGATGCAAAATATTTTTGCCCAAATTTGATCATGTCTTTCACAAATAACGTAAAAATCAAGGTGCTTGCTTGCCTCATTACCCATCGCCAAATATCAGTAACAAATCAATTTATGCGTGAGTCGCGGTCCTGCAATTTTTAGAATAAATTCAAGGCGCCAACGTATGGCTATGCAAGTTCTTGATGTGGGTATCTCCATCTCGTTGATGAATCGCAAACTGACACATTTCTGATCAGCCATGAGTTTCAAATTGTTTATACACCTCTTAATTACCAAATCATATAAATGACGAACAGGTTCAGCCTTAGCAAGTGCGGGGCCCAATTTGAAACACTTTTGCGGGGCCCCATTCAGTAGTGTGGAGATATGTTTGCGGGTATGCATCAAGGCATAATGATAGACATCGGTGATGTTACAAAAGCGAGGCCCGAAAGGGTGACATCAAGACATCTCCAGCAGAGACTTCAATGGATAGCGCCGTGTAAAACCTAATAAATCAAAGAATTACAACTCTTATTTAATACCTCCTCTCTGGCCAGGTACCTCCCTGACCAGAAGGGAGGTAGGAATGTAGTACCTGCAGAGCGGAGAGGCATTGAGTGCTGTGCTAGTGCATATCCAGAACTGAAAAGTTTGAAGTAGTAGTAAAAGATTCCATTTTTTCCAGGTCAGGGTATTAGCCATGGGCAATATACCACTTCACCATTTGGTGGTATTCTTTCCCGGGAAACTTAGAAAACCGTGTCTAATCACTCTCGTTTCTGTGGAAAACCTCCATTATGATTGCGGACGGTCCTATTCGGGCTAAATAGTCTCGGTTAGTCCCTAATATTCTGACTCATGACACCTGGATATGTAGCAGGAGGATTTGTTCATTCAAATTTTGAATAATCTTGCATGCATGCCTCATTAGATGAAACATCCGACGAGGTTCCTTCTTTGTCAGAATCACCACTTTCGAAACGACGTCTATCATCTCCCGTACATAAACGTCCGCTTTGACTATCTGGAGTAACATGACCAGGCTGGCTGCCTACTACGTTTTCGCCACCTTCAATGCGGTGCGGCATTGAGGATATACCCTCAGTGCTTAAAATACTTGTCCAACGCTCCTTTCTTCTTTATGCTTCGGTCTGTTTTGACCCTAGCTTTAAGCCTCNTTTGGCTGCCACTTTATATTTTCGTCTTATGCCTCTTAGTTTTTGACTCATAATATTTACCTTAGTGACAGACAAAATATATTCTTAAATCAGCGTGGTCCAACTAATTTTGACCTATGGGCCATTTTACAAAAATGTGACCTTTGCGGGCCACTTCCAATAAAATAGTGTATAAAAGAACAGATTCACAACATTTAAAATAAAAAAAGGGAAGACAAGTGAGTGCGTTATTGAAATCATTACACAATTGCAAATAGCAATTTATTACAAATATCTATCAGTGGGATGCCTGTGGTCGAGGTTCTCTGACACTATCGTTTCTTTATCAATACCAGTGCTATTGATAGCAAGTAGGAAGCTATCGTCAGTGTTTCGTCTGCCATTCGTTTTCTGTTTTTGGATTTGACTTGCTTCATAGTAGAAAACGTACTGTCACGCACGCATTTACTTCCAAACATCCAGTGCATTTTTGGCGCGAAATATTTCAGCTTGAGACATTTATCTTTGCTGGCTAATTTGCAGAAGCTCTCTACAGTTTGCAAGGATGGACAATTGATTTGGCTTGGGGGCGTTTAGCGGAGATATTGACAGATTTATTTGGCGGCACTGAGTTCATTGCGCCAGATGTACTCTTCAAGACAACGAACGCCGGGGCACAGAAAAAATAGAGGTTATCCGGACAGGCGTACCAGCGGAGGGCCGTACCTTCTAAGCTGATCACAAAATAAGTAAATGAAACAAAAACAAATAATAATTGTACACAAAAAAGGCTTTATTCGTTGTTCTTGTGCAAATTCGCCTTATCCAGCGCAAGAAATTCAGTGAGTCAAATGTAACCTTGCACACTTTTCAACAAATTTCAGATTTTAAGATTTTTCCTGAATGCTCCCGTTGGCCACTGAAACCGCTCTGGCGGGGGTTTTGCAAATGGCTTAAATGTTATTAATTTTCTGTTACTTTTTAAGAAACCGTTATTTTTTAAACACTTGAAATAGTTGTTCATAATTAAAAATAGGTTTATTTCAAACGTTTACGCCAATCTCAGGTTGCCTCATCAAATCGTTACGAGAGGGAAAATGAACAATGCTATTGAAAAACTGACAAAGCACCACACATTTGCAATTACGAACTAAACGTTACCGTCGTAGTGGCAACTGATGAAATATCAACAACTATCGATCCGTATTCTGCAGCAGGTATTGAAACCGGACCTGCAAAAATGAAACGCTTTTACAAAAGAAACAGAAAACAGCTTCAAAACTTAAGCGCTCTCTGCCTTAACGAGGTGCTAGTGAATAAACTTGGCTACACATACTCAAGACAATGACCATTCTTACTATAGAATTTTGATGAGGGCGTTGAAAGCCTCGCAGTTCACTTGGAGTCTCGTTGGTAACGCATCCCACGCTTACAAAATAGTGTGGGCCCTTCCAGGGTTTTCTTAAAGTTTGACCTTGCTGACTGCAAAGACTCTTTGAGAGACCGCATCTGTTTTATCTGAATACCGAGATGATTGTAAAGCAAGGTTTTGGTATACTTTGATGGTGGCAGTAAAGCGAGATTGTACTGTATTCTGAGAAACCGTTGGAAAAAATTGAGAACCTGTTTGGTCTCTCAAAACACAATAAAAAACGCTGCGGACCCCGCGCCGGCACTAGAAATAAGCAGCTTCGATAGAAAGTGAAGTTTGCGTTAGTTTGTAGGCGCAGCGCGGGGCCCCCTTTGGCACGGGACCCGGTTAGAAGAAATCGGTCAAATGGGCTTGAAGCCGGCCCTGGTGACGAAGTAAATAACTGCAATCCTGAAGAGTGTGTCACTACGTGGATCAAAGCATTGTGCCCCCTCAACTAGCAATCAATATTCTGCATAGCCATGTGTGAAAAATGGTAATATTTTTTGTGTTGAAAAATGTTAGCTACTTGCAATAAAATCTCCAAACAATTGCTGTTTATGCCACCGTGTGTGGAAGGTGTTGTTCAGCGTCTTCGTATTCATCATATCTCCGATATGAAGGTCAATAAGTCAATCAACCACATTCTTATTTCAACAATTTAGTTGCATTTTGAAACTCAAAGTAGCCTACCCCATTCACAGTGGTGTAACTAGAGGTTTGATCCAGGGGGGACAAAGCTCAGCTGAAGGGGGCCCACTGGTCACCGTAGGGGGCACTAGCTAACACTCAGAAAAAGATAAAGGAATGATAGAGAACCTGGATGTCGTGAATGTTCATACCAGTTAAAAAAACGAAAACACCTTGAAACACGCAAAAAACAACAACCTAAAAAGAATGCTAAATATTAAAATATCAACTAAAGGGAGCTCAGTTTTTACGTTTTGGGAGGCGGCTCGCCTCCTTGCCTCCCGTCAGTTACCCCACTGCCCATCTACTGTTGACTGTATCGCAACAAACATTGGCTAGGCTACCGTAACTAGATGAACTGTTTTTTTGGAAACAGTCCCAATGGTGTGTCTTGTTAATGTTGAAGCAGTCCCAATGGTGTGTCTTGTTAACCCTTTAAGCCAATGTTAAGTGCGCCCATGCGGCCTAGCGTATAGCCGTCAGAAATATTAATAATATCGAAACAGGTTCAATTGTCAGGTAATAGAATTCGGCAGGATCGCCGAAGAACGGCAGCATTGCCGCATCTGCATTTTCAAGAATGGGGCAACGGGAGTGGAAGTGCCTTTTCATTTTTCGTAAAAGTATCATAGGTAATTTCATGGTTTATCTTGAATGTAGAATTCTAGATCAACTTGAAACAGCTTTACAGCAACAATTCCCGCACACAGAATGTTTGGAATGGTTTTCCAGAATTTCTGTTATTGGTTTTGAGGTCAACCTTGTTGCTGAAGAGAAACAAGCACATTGGTAACGATTTTTTGTTTTTTTATAAGTTTCCATTGCAGTGTTTTTGAGAAATCACGTGCGCTCCAGTCAGTATGATGACAAGGTGGAAGAAGTGGAGTTGCTGGAAGCAAATCCTATGTACGCTAGTGTAAGGCGTAAAGACGGAAGAGAACAAAATGTCTCACTGTGTGACTTGGCACTGTGCCCAAGTGGAGACCAATCAGAAAATGCCACCTTGACCAACCCTGGGGGTTGATTGATGAAATCCTGGAGTCTGAGCATCAATCAAATCTCGAACAGTCGAATACTTCTGGTACTGTGCAGGTACTATAACTCAACCGAAACGGGTAGAAGAAAACCCCCCTGAAAATTTATCTCTTTACCCAGACGTTCCGCACGAAGCACTCGCGAGATACCTCCTACAAGATACAGTGACGTCATTCCATTTTAGAGGGGTAGAATGTCGTAGTATCGTGACATGGTAGCCATGCTGATGGCCATTTGTGTTGCGTGCGTTCGTAATCGACTTGCAGTGTACGTGCTAATTAGTAGAGCAGTATTCTCGGTTACAGTGACTAGTTTGTCTGTACTGTTGCAAACGTCCCTTGTGGGTTGCTGTTTCCGCATGCTTGACTATGTTACTTCATGTCATTTTATTATGTTCTTATTTCTTTAGATGTCGTGTTTCAGCCAATTAAAGCCGATTTAAGCAGTGGCTTAACGGTGGATGTTGTTTTTAGGTTACGAGAGCTTGCCACGTCGTTCGTTATTTATTTAAAAAAATAGCGGCGCTACCGCTGTCATTACTGGAAAACTAGCTCGCTGGAGTAGCTCGTTACTCCCCACCTCTGCATTTAATATGTATAAAATCAACAAGCTGTTTCTAGTAACTTTATGTTTTAGTATGAGAGAGTTGATGGGTAATTGACTCAGTTGAAATGTTAGGTGAAAAAAGCATTTCCTGCTTTATTATTTGTACACTGTGGTAATCGAGTAGGCTATGCTGCAAGCACACGTCAAGTACAGAAAAGCTGTGTTTTTAATTTGAATGACCGCGTTTGGAATTAACACATTTTGCCATATAGTATGCTGCATGTTGAATAAATGCCCTCACTTAGGTGTGAGTGTTTTTGCTGACAGCAACAGCTGAGATGTGAATGTAATGCCAAACCTTAGAACTGTGAAGCAGATGTTCAGTGTAGGCTAATGTGACAGCTGACTTCTGACACTGTTCTTGCACAGTCTAGCATACGTTGTTTCAGTTGGGTTATTAAAAACCAAATTTCTTGTAACACATTTTCTAAGTTTAAGTCTATGGCAACATTGTACCAACAGCTACAGAAAATTTGTAGAAAGTTTGTGGTATGAACGTTTTTTGGGAAAATTTGGGGAAATTCGGGAAAAATATCCTTTGCAACCCCAGCAAATTGCCTGCTTCTACACCTATTTCTTAGTGTCTGAGCCAAAAATGTAAATAAAAAAGATACAATTATATCCAAAACTTCAAAGGAAACAGTGGCAACGAAAAACTAGCAGTTACCTAATAGATGTTTTGTAAACCACAAGTAACTGAATTTGGTTTTGCTTTTTTAAAAACCTTAACCGGAACAAAGCCGTATATAAAATACCACCAGTTGCCAGTTGCTTGTTTGTCGGAAATCGAATTTAACAAGACCAAAATTAACAAACAGCTCGAAAAAAAATAACGTACAGGACAAATGTGTTTTACTATAGCATATTGTTCGAGATTGCTAGTCAAAGCATACGGCTCATTTCTGTTTTTGCTGTCTGTGAGGCAGCGAAAAGATTTCGTCACATAGGGTTAGCAAGCTACAGTTGATTCGTTTTTTTCGTTCGTTGCGTTCATTGATCGAGATGAGCACCAAACAACAGCGAACGAAGATCTAGTACTGCAATTGGGTATTGTTCCCGCAAAAAATATTATCCACGTCGAGCCGAATCACTGTTTTTCGCTACGATAATGCTGCTAGCTATAGCAATAACATAAACATGGGTGGATAATAGGGGAGGCCAACGAAACGGTCTCCTCAGGACCCCCTTTTTCAAAGATGTTGTCGGGCCCCCTTTGAGAATTTCGCACTTGTAGTTTCTGCATTGTTTTGTTAAAAAGCTTGTGAACCACTCCAGAGCCGCATTTAATAAGCTCTGAAGCCAGTCATTTATTTTTGAACATACAGCAAAAATTATGTGCAAATGTGCCAAAGGAGGCTTCCTAAGGGCGTAGACAAAGAACAATTTAAAATCAAACGACTTCAAACAATTTGCAGTGTGGAATAGACTTTCAAGCTGAAGCAAACTCTCAGGCAAGATGAAAAATTTAACTTGCATTCAGCGAATAAAGTTTCTGTCCACCATGTGCAAAATCCAGGGCCCCTATTTTGATATAACGTGAACAAATATAGGGGCTCCCTTCTGAGAGTTTTTCCTCGGGCCCCTAAACTCTGATATCCACACCTAAATATAAAACATAATTGTTTTTGCAATAAAAGTTTGGTAGTTTGACAAATGTAACTGTCGCTTTATTTCAATCGGTCGGTTTTTGGCAGTGTTGCCATTTGAGCTGTTTTGCTGCTAGATCTAGCAGGTTTTTCTCACTGTTAGCTGGAAATTTTTCAATCTAGCAACTAGCTGATTTTCTAACATTGTTTTTACGTTGTTACCAAAGTGGACGCAGTTTTACTGAACTTCAGCAGAGTCAAGTGGTGTCGGTTATAGCACGCACAAAGCACTGAAAGTATGTACAGTACAGACACGCCGGCTTTTGGCGACATCTATGCCTCTTCAGTTTCAGCGCAAGACTGTTGTTTGCTTGGAAGGTTGGTGCGTTTTGTGCCTGGAGGGGATACATACTCAGAATTTTCCGTAAATCAGCAGTAGCTTCAGCGTAAATAGACGCATCAAGGTTTCGCTCTCAAGATGCCAGGATTTTCTGCTGTAGTTTTTCAATGCAGCGTGGTACATCAGTCAGTGATGTGATTTAACAGGCTATGCGAGTGTGATGTACTATTTTGCGTAATTCATGAAATTCTAAGCGAGATTGCGAGCATGTTGGATTTTGAGGTACCTGAGAGATGGGGACTAACATTTCTTGTATTTCACCTCAGAGTAATCACTTATTTCACAGTTTTAGTACAAAAAATAAACAGGACGCAATAATCATCCCACGTTTGTGGAAACAGCGAATTTTCGGGGAAAAAGCAAAGACCATTGTTGCAACTGACGAAGCCAATTAGCGGGCTTAATTTAATTCCTGATATTTTAGCAAGTTACAAAATCCAGATTCGATAAACGATAAATTCGAGTAAACTGAAAGAAATAACGTTCTATGTGGTCTGGAGCGTTGCCAGACATTTCAATAAGGTGACAGGGCAAACAAAAATTGAGTCTCAACATTTGAGCATTTCATGTCCATACATTGTGTATGTGCTTGTCCTGTTCTTAATCAAATTTGCAATCATATATAAGCCGCAAAATAAGGGTCCGTTTTTCACTGTGCAAACAAGTTTTAACGGTGTTTAAAGTTTGGTTTAGTGCAGTTGATGAAAGTTAAAACACCTTTAGGCTATTCACAGGCGGGACTTTGAGTTCTTGACAAGACTGACTTATAACTCGCAGGCAAGCTGTATATGGGAAGTCATTGCTGAAAACGTTAAGGCTCTACATATTTGTGATTGAAACGTCACAATGCACGCTTAATCATCACAAACATGAACTTCAAGACATATGATATGTATATCACCGCCATAATCATGCATTGAGTTCTGAAACTGTAAAAAAATAAAAAAGCCACTAATTTCATATCAGGCTGCGGACTACGGCCGACACTGCAACCAAGCATAATTTTTTTTTCTAGCACGCCACAATCATTAGAAAGGAATTTTTGTGATGTTAATGAAACGAAGCTTACATCAGCATTAGGTAGGATACAGCAAGCTGGTGTGCTATAGCAGCAGCTGCGAAAGGCGTTACTCCTTTTTTACATGTTTTCTTGCGTTTGGTGATTATCAAGGCCATTTAAAGTCACAAATGTCATATTTTTTTCTGTGCTTCAGGAAGCTACAAAACGAATTTTAAAACAAAAAATCGCACCCCTACGAAGTCTATAACAAAAGTTATAAAGTCATAAAAAGTCATATTTTCCATGTTAGGTCATGAAGTCATATTTTGCATATTTTCAACTTAATTCAATAAGGAAATCATTAAAACAAACTCAAAATGTCAGGTGCAACTTATATCGCTAGGTCTAAGCTGCATTCTGCAAATTGAACTTCAATGTTGGCAAAGACGTAGGTGAAACAAGTTATTTGAATGAAATGCAATGTACTACCGTTAGTTAGTTGTTGTGTTTTGTTGGTTTCGTCGTACTGAAATTTCCATTTTATGAATCGTGAAACCGTCCGAAAAAACACAATTTTAACACGTCTACTTTTATGTAAATCTGTCTTATTTAAACAAGTTTTGGGGGGTTTCTAATGTTTTCACTGAATATTCTTCACAGGCCTGGCATTGAAACCTCTATGCGTGTTTTGCGACCGAACATCAGAGTTATTTTAAGTTGATTTGAAACATCGCACATTTCCAACTAGGGACGAAAACTCCATATTTGTCCAGCAGAAAAATAGTCGCAAATAGAAGAAAGTAGACCCTCTGTGGCAGCAAAGAGAAACAGTTCCTTATTTTATTTCATTTTATAAAAACAGACAGTATTGCAACCCCCGCCAAGTTTGTTTAGCCGGGTCTTTGGCGATTGCACTCTTTACGCCAAACTAAATATTCTACTTGAAACTAAATCTGCAATAAGTAAGTGTACTGCTGAAAGCTGATAAAGACCTAAATCTAATACGTTTTATTACAGATGATATTTTCTTTGTTTAAACCTTTGAAAGAAGCAACAATATTTGCTGTTTGTCTTTGTGGGAAACACGAGTCTGGTGGAATAAGTAACTTTCAAATGAACAAGATATTTCTACTTGATTGTATATGAAGGCATGTTTGCGCGAAGAAGACTCAGGATTTCTTTTTTACTTGCGTTCCTAGTTTTAGTGTTTATATTATATCACGTTTTACCACATCAAACCTTCGTACACACATCCATTGATGAGGCTGGTGCAGCAATTGAAGCAGTCGGCTTCAATCTGTCAACCATGAATATCGGCGAATTGCTTGCTCATGAAGGTGAAAAGCTGAATTTACTCATAAAACCAATGTTGGCGAAAGCAACCCTGGAAAAGGTTGGTAAGAAGCAAGCAAGGCCTGTCAAACAAATTTGGAACAAGCGCAGAAATGAAAAAATCTTCGAAGTTGTTTGGTTGCCCATCTTGATTTTTTGCAAGTTGGATGTTCTATAACTTTTTCTTGTAAGATAGTGACCGGCACACGCCCGATAAATATTTTCGAACCAGTGCCTCTCAGTGAGTGTACCGCGAAAATCTCAAAATCGAGAACAACTCTGTTGAAATTATTGCATGCGACTAGTTTACAATTGCGTTTCTATTAGTTACCTATTGTAGCCTATTACATATTTTGTGACATGCCGTGGTTTCTAAGTCAGGCTTTATAAATATACGTCTTGGTTTTAGGAATGATATTTCGCATAGCTCCTCAGTCCTCACTAGTTTCAGGAGTAATGTTTTGCAAACAATCCTTTGTTGCACTTGAAGCTAGGGCAGACCAGTTGGAGATAAAAATAATGCTATTTTATTTCACTTTACCGGAAAGAACTTTTCTAGAACTTGAGGTGTTTCTCACAGAAGGCAGGCTCCAAGCTACTGTACCTTTTCAAGTTAACGTAAGACTTTCCTCTGCCTAGCGTTAAAGCGAAAGTTTGAATTATCAAGGCTAATAGTGCATTATTCCAGCATCGTTTTCTAGTGATCTAGCGTTGGAAACGCTGACCATTTTGAAACAACTTTTTTAGCTTTAAGGACGTTTTGCTGTATGGCCCCCCACAAACTCGTGCACTGTTTTATGATAGGGCATAGCCTGTAGTTTTCTTGGAGAGACACACGACCAGTATAAACAAAAATAACTTTTAATCTTTCAGTTATTCACTTAATGCCAGAAACTATATTAGACAATCTCCAAAGCAGGAAGAAATTATTTGCAAGGTGTTTAAAATCCTAGTATTGCAAAATGATTTTTAAAGTTACAGATGGAATTACCTTAGATTGCCTTGTTTTAGTAATTAGCCTATTTCAATCACCGCGAAGTTCTATTCCTAATATTCCTGAAAAACTCGTAATTTATTCTCACATCTCCTTTTGATAAGTTTAAATAAACAAGGAAGTTATTTCACTAACACAAATTTACTGCTTATAGCTGTTGGTTGGTAAGATATTAATACCAAAATGATGGTAAAACAACATATACAAGGGCTGTAGT
>JGI24159J19872_10005329_pt1 | contig 16614 bp, 12 predicted proteins | sample Ectturendosymbi4_FD_19872 | JGI IMG/M metagenome (IMG submission 19872) | reverse complement strand
TACGTATCTCTCACACATGTGCTTCCAAACATCGAGTGCATTTTTAGTGCGTTTGGAATCTTCCAGTTTGGGAAACCTATCTTTGCTGACTAATTTTTAGAAGATCTCTACAGTCTCTAATACCGTTAGTATTGTGCATTTTACCTAAAATTGCCTATTGCAGGGATAGGAAATTAATTTAGCTCGGGGGCCACTTTGTGAAGGCCGCGTTTAACGGATATGTAGACAGATTTATTTGGCTGTACTGGGTTCATTGCGCCAGATGTACTCTTCAAGACAATAAGAACGCCGGGGCACCGAAAAACAGAAGTTATCCAGTCAAGTGCCCCAGTTCAGGGCCGTACCTTCAAATTTGATCGTAAAATAAATACAAAACAAAAACAATAACGGCACCCAGTAATGGTATTATTCATTGTTCTTGTACAAACGCACTTTGTCCAGCGCAAGTAATTCAGTGAGATAAATGTAACCTCGCACACTTTGCAACAATTTTAAGATTTGAAGATTTTTCCTGAATGTCTCCGCGGGCCACTGAAAGCGCTGTGGCGGGCCACATGAGGCCTGCGGACCTGCAGTTGGACCATACTGTCTTGAACTACAGTCCTATAACCGAAACTCCGAAGCTTGTGCTAACAAATATCTGACAATGCTTTGAGCTTCTTTTATCGTGCAAGGATCAGAAATCGAAAATGGTGGGAATGGTCTGCGAATCGCTGAAGTGCTACAATTTGGAATTTTATGACAATCTAATCGCAGCGAGTTAGATCATTATTTATTTTAAAGCATAGCCACAATGCATTCGCTTGTATTAATTTACGGGTCAATTTTCAGAAGTTCATAACGCAAATCACTTCAAAACCAAGCTTGTCCGCACTTCAGAACAGCGGCTTGTCTGCACGTTTGGGTGGTTTCATGTAGTCCAGTGCTTCCCGATCAGTTTTGCGTGTGCCAGATGGCTTTTAAATCTAAATGATGTGGCCCTCTATCTCGCAGGCGTTGGCCTTATTTCATTAAGTTCAATACACATTGTGTCATCAATTTATTTGAAAATCGGTGCATCATTTTTTGGCGAACTAAAATTGTTTTCAAAACAAAAACACTTCTGCAAAATTTTTTCTACTAGCTCTGTGATCCAGCTGGATACCGCACTGTTAGGCAATGGTCCACTCGTTCGCAAATACTGGTGCTAACTGCTGTTATCAAGGGTCAGCTGTCCGGAAGTTAAATGTAGAAACAACTGTGGAAAGTACCGGCTTTGAAAAATAGAAAACGCAATATTTATCGACGACGCATTGAAATATTGTTTGCAAGCAGAAGTAAGCCGAGCTACCGCCCCAGCACCCGTTTGTTTAAAGCACTATTCGAAGTAGTCTTCAAAACCGCTTGATTTTTCCCAAGTAAAACTGTGAGCCATTTCTCAGTGACAGTGCTAACGGCTGTCTACGGAGATCAGCTTGAACGTAAACGGCATAACGTGGATGATCTTTTTCATGTTTCAACACAAGCTGGGGAGCGAGTTTCGCTCCCTACCCTGCTCTTTTATTCTCATGCTTTCTCATGCGCGCACCACCCGAAAATGCTTGTGACGGAAGTACAGAAGCTCGCTCTTTTTAGAAGCGGAGCTTCAATAAACTACTTTTATTCAGTGTTTGCCACCAACGCGTACGAAATATCCACTAATCGGAACTGGTCGATCGCCTGGTGGTTGCCGACCGCTGTAGCAACACCAGCTGAAAAGCAGCTCAAATTTATCGCGTTTAAGCGCCTGTGTTTTCGTGCGAAAAACGAAACAAAACATTTTGCATTCGCTTCCGTAGCGACAGTTTTTACAGCTAAACTAGTTTTCATGCAACGCGATCTGCGCCTGGACAGCTGCGCTCATGCGATCAATGCTCGCGGTACTCGACGAGGTACACGCGGTTATTTCGTAAGCCAGTGCCCGTGCAGTTAGTTAACACCAGTGGCTGAGCACCACCCAGGCAGGTCGTTAGACGAGCACATGAGAAACCGAGTGGTGAGGGAAATGCGCAATGTCCGGTCAACTATGATCTTTGCGAGGACGCCAGTCGCGGCCTGGGGGAAAAAACGCTGCTGTCAAACATACTTTGTCTGCTCGGCCAAGAGAATGCTTACACAGCCAAACGCCAGGAAAAGGACCGAATGCAATGCATGCCACGCGCACGGTTAAACGTGGAAGAGCCAGGGCGTCGCGCAAGTCACCCGCAGTGTTACCTGGTGTGAGTAACAGGAAATGAAGTGGCGGCGCGGAGCAACAAGGGCAAGAGCGACCTCATTGTACCGCGAGTTTGTGTTACGCGTCAGGTATCAGTAAACGTCACGTTGCTGTTAAAGTTACATTCATTACTTCAAGACACACTACAAGTTGTACCCCCGCAACATTACGCAGAAGAAGCGTGACTGAAACATGTCATTAAAGCCTGTCTAAATGTGAACACAAAGCAGTTTGCGCGAGTAAATGCAAGAAACGAACTAAACCGAACGTGTTTACATACCCGAGTTCCTGAAGTTCTTCGAAATTACAAGCGTTCCACTCCGATCCCAGGTAGAGATAGTCGAGTATTTTGGATGGGCAATCCATCTGGCCCAATACCATCAACATTTCAGAATCGATATACTTTTTGTAATTAGTCAAATCCAAGTCGATCTGAACAAAAAACAATATTTAGTTTTTCAGAAGATAAAAAATAGTTATGCAACAACGCGCGCACGATCACTGTACAATCATCTCAAAGCACCCGCAATATGAAAAAAACGCCTTTTGCAACTTGAGATTTACATCATTGTGAACAACGAAGAACCAAAGAGCGTTTTTCTCCATCGTCCACGGATATTCTAGCACAGTGTTTTTCAACCTCTTTGTTGCAGCGGAACCTTCCGCTAACGTTTGCGTTGCTCATGGAATCCTGTGCAATGATCCAAGTGTCTACCCTACTTTCGGTAATGAACCAGATGGGAAGAAATGCTGCACCCATGTTTTATCATGAAATCATCAAAATTCGTAATTTCATTCAGGGATCATTAATCAATAAACGATTAAAAATCACGTACATTTTAGAAGAATTTGAAATTTGTGCTAAATCAGGAATAATTTACGATAAGTTCGGAGCAGGGTTCCAACAAATCTTCAAAAACCATTTCCATACTTGTTCAATACCATTTCAATACTAATTTAAAAGATTTCAATATCATCACTTAGCTCCATTTTTCGAAAATTTTACTCATGGAATACAATGCAGAAAACATCTGTAGAACTGTTATCAGCAGTGAAGAACAAAATTTGAATAAACAAATGGCTGAATTTAGAATTTCCATACTTTTTCAATACTTCATGAACACTTTGGCCACATTCAATACTTTTTCAAGGTCTTGAAAACCAATTCAATACTTTTTCAATACTTTCAATACCGCGTGGGAACCCTGTCGGAGGAATCCTTGGCAGCCACTCGCGGTACTCAGGTTCCGCGGAACCCCGGTTGAAAAACACTGTTCAAGCATTTCAGTGCACTTCGACACACCTCACGCAACACTAAAATACATTTCTGAAATTGTTAGAATTTAGATGGAAGCAAGGCAAGCATACAGCTTGAACACAAAATGCATCTTTTTCTAATTGAAATGGTATTTATCAGGAGAGGAAACCGAGGTTCGCTGTATCTGAACCACCAAATGACGTCTAACATTGAACGAACGAATTGCTCTTTCACCAGAGCAATCTATATACGTATGAACTTCCACAAAAACCGTTTACATGTTAATATCCCTAAAAACGCTTGTCGTCCTACTGCACCATAGGAAGCTATTTATCATATACCAGACAAAAGACCTACAAGAAGCTGCGCCAGCAGGCGATTTAATAAGTCTGATGCAATCTGCTTAGATCAGCTCAAATGTCAACGTTTTTGACAACGCTTGAGGTTTTCAATTAATTCCATAACATCTCTCTCTTGCAAATAATCAAGGTGTGCCCGAATCTTTCTATAGTTCAAGCCAGTCAACCGCAAGGTCCACATTTGTACTCTCAAGATTTAAGTAGTGACGTTTATTTTACCAGGTCACCGTGAGATCGTTCCAGTCGTCGAATGCATTTGGTCAAAAATATCCACAACTTTGAAAATTGTTTCAACCTGTCTTTTTTACCAGTTGACGCTGCGCGTGTTTAACAAAAAAGGTAGAATGCAGCAACAGTAAAAACGCCAGCTTATTTAAGAAAGACCCAAACCCCAACACTCAACACCAACCGTTTTCTCAAGAGCCGTTCGAACGTCTTTGCTGGTGCAGTTATCGAGATCTAACGTCATCATAACTTGCTTCAACCGATTTTTGATTAATGATTCGATTGAAAGTCGATCTTGGTCCCTAAATATTGAAACTTGTAAAAAAATAACAATAATTCCGTATATTGAAAACACGCTCTTTTCGTTCACAAAATACTGACGATGCACCAGCAACACCTGGCCAGTCAAAAGCGCAAAAACAAATTAATCATACAACAGCGGAGCTATAGCAAGCCTTGTAAACACCAAACAAGGAAACGGTTTGCAACACCAACAACTTCTGCGGTTAGCGCGGCATACCTTTCCGATGTATGATGCGTTTGTGGCGGCACGTTGCGATTTTCCCCCTCAAGACAGGCATCCACCTTTTCACGTCGAATACTTATCACTACACTAGCAGGCAAACTATCACTCAACTACATCGCGTGGCGAAAGAATTAAGACGGGTGGTACTGCGTGCTGGTGTGGTTTCATAACTCACACTCCCAGCAGATTATCTGCTGGTCGGATAGTCACGTAGCAGGTAGTATGGGAGAATGTGAATCTTGTACATATGCAGATGTATGCCGTTCATCGATAAAAATATATTATCACGGTCAATGCAAGCACGGCCGGATTTACCATCAGTTATTAAAACAAATGGGGCCTAGACGGTGATTGCTAAACTTCGCAGGATGCGAAGTTTAGGATGCTTCGCAGGATGCTGCACAGATTGACGCATGAAACAGCTTTCTATATTGCAGCCCACACACATAGTGCTGTCGACCCTATCACGGATATCACCAGCTGCTGGCAAATTTTATTTTTAATTTTCTAGCTGATTTTTCCGCACCACGAATAAACTAGTGAATCCAGTTCACAGCGTAGATATATCGACAAATGATTTAACAGTTTGTATGGTTTTGTGTTGATTTGACAATTGGGCAAGCGGCACCTTGAATAATTTTCTTAGGTTTCTCAAAAAAAGCAGGAAATCGATTCACTCAAATATGCCGCGTGGCAAACACGCTTCAATGCCGAAAAAATGAAGCACAGAACAATAATCTGCTTACATTTCCGCGAAATAGTTAGGTCTCGTACTCCACAACTCGTCGTTGTATTCCCATTCATTTAGATAAATCCGCCGGGATTCTATCTTACTTTGATAATAACCAATCCATGTTAAGTATAAACTTCCATCGTAGTAATTGTGTCGTCGAGCGACATCCACGCAACGGTGAAGCGATTGTAGAGCGGACCTGGCAGGAACAAAGACGGTCTTCCAACGCAAAACCTCGACAACGGCGGTAAACCCAAAATACTTTTTTCAAACGAACCTGTTCAATCATAACGCCAGATAAATGTTCTTTACAAGACACTCACCACATTGCCTGCACAGAAACAGGCTTGAAGATGTGCTTTTTATCGTTGCATATAACCTCGAAGCCCCTGAAAACACACACGTTAATCGCTACACCAGAAGTATCACACAATTTTTTCTAGTATTCAGCTGCCCATGGCTCAACTAACAAAGTCTATATAGGACGGGAGTTCAACGTTTCTACAACCCGGCTAACAAAAAAATTCAATACTTCTCCTGAATGGTGACGAACCATTTCCAAAAATGAAAGCAAGTTTAATTTCGAGACTTTTTTGGTACAGGCTGTAGCCAACAGTAACTGTTGGCCTTGTGAAGTCAGCAGCATTCACCCACGTATACCTTAATGTTTCTCTACTGCAAAGCGTAACTTTATTGGCGTAACGCCAAAAATTTGCTGTGTTGGCATCTGTGCTGTGCCGAATCTATTACCGTGGCATCAGGCTAAGGTAAACAACCTGGTTTGTCGCACTTCGAAAGAAGTCAAGCTTCAGACGGCACAGCACAAGCGGATCATGACCGCAGGTGTTGTTGCGAGGTAGGCGATGCTACATGTTGGACGAAAACTCTGTTTGAAGCAACTGCTACGGTGCCCATCACAGTATTTCAAGGTGCTCTGTGTGAGGGAGCTCCACGGTCAGGAAGATTAGTTACAAGCAGAGCTTGTCAAGGTTTCACACGTCATTTCATGCTGCCATGGAACACAACTACCACAACGATTAAAGGCAGTCAATAAGCTTATTTATAGTTTACCAAAGGCATCGTTGCACTTTTCAACGTGGGCAGCGAGGTTTCAGATAAAAATCTTTCAATCCCGGAATATTACAAATTTGCAATGCGAAATATGCGGTACGTACTAAAATAAAAAAAATTTTAAACCACGTACAACCTCATAGTTCGACAGCGAGATTCCGACAATGTATAAAAGAAAGCTGTCCTACAAAATATAATCATCACGAAAGTTCAAATAGAACAACCCAAACTATTTATGATCTGCCATTTCTCCCCACTGCTATTAGAGCCCTGCGCGAGTTGAAATTTTTTGTCCGTCCCCGCCCGGCACCCGCAAGAATTTGAAAAATCTTGTCCGCTTCCGCCGCGCAGGCCCTCGCAGCTCGCACCCGCCCCGCACTGTTTCCGTCCAAAATATGCACCTGTCGCGCAAAACTACTAAAAACTCATGCAACATGCTTCATCGCTAGTGGCAGTTCATTCAGTGGTTTCGTTTCAAAACCAACGTATAATTCTTTAAAAAAATCTATAAAGTAAGAAAGCGTAACCTTCTGTTCTGCTCATGTCACTTTCACATGCACTGAGTCAATATTCAGTGACCCGCAGACAGAATGTTTCATCTCGCGCCCGCCCCGCACGCATGTCTCTGCGGGTTCCCGCACCCGCCTCACAAATGCGGGTACCGCGCGGGTTAACCCGCCCCGCGCAGGACTCCAACAGCTATAAGATCAGGCGTTATTTTCCCCGACTCGTTTCAGTGGAAATAAAATTGTGTGTAGTCTCGTTGGTAGACGCGGTCTAACACAGTTCTATATTCTTGTTTCGTCCTGACACTGTTTCACAGTGTAGAAAATTCAGTTTTGGCCACCACATATATAGAAGTTCGCATTTTAAATAATAAAATTTGCGTGTCCCAGGCGGACTTCATCACTTTGGAGATAACTGTTTGAGGCACGGTCAAAGAATGGTTAGGATAAAAATGCTGTAGTGTCTGGAAGTTCACAGGGCGACCAAAAGCCGAACCCGAAATTGTGTTTTCTCAAACATGTCCAAAGCGTCGATGCGCAAGAAACAAAATATACTGCACTGATTGTAATAGAAGATTGGTGTAAATATAAAGCAGACTTCATCACCAACGCTGTTAGCGCTGTAGTGGATACAAGGGCTCCGGAGCAGCGGTAGGTCAAGTGGGAACTAAAAAGTTGAGACAAGAGAAACTTACAAAAAACAAAAACGTCGTAACCAATATGCTTGTTTCTTTCCTAAGAAGTATCACTTAACAAAACTTGAGATTTTTACATCAGAGAANGCTTTTATGAAGATTCTATAAATCCAGCGAACAAAACGAACACCTTTGTTATTGAATTGCACAAAACACCTGTTAACCTGAACATGGCATGTTGTGTTTCCTGGATAGCCAACAGTCGCTGAAATTAGCCAATACAAAATCTTCCAGTTTGTGCATCATTTGCTGTTCTTATAATGGGCATTGTTAAGTTTGTGTTCAATGCAAAAGCGCACGCATAATGGGGATGATTGTCGCATTTGCATGTTCCGCAGCAATTGACCCCCAAAATAATGGAAATTACAGAAAACATTATAATTTTCTGGATGCGCGAAAAGCTTCAATAAGTTTGTTTCAAGTTGATCTTTACTAAACATAACACTATCTATAATACTGTTTACGAAACATAGCACCCCCGCTCCCGTTTCCCCCTCCACATTTGAAAGGGCAGCGAGGGCATTGCCCTGACATGCTGCCGCTCTCCGGCGTCCCTGAGTGGTTAAAAATATGTGCGTTTGTGCTTCGCTAACGAGTAATTTTAGGTATTTTCTTTTCGAAATTCGACGCAACGTGCCTGTTCATGAACAGTAGACATGATAACCTAACAACAAGGCGATTGGTCGCTGCTTCGGGTCGCTCAAATAAACGCTCAACGCTGTTGCTCAACATTATTCGATAGTGAACTATTTTACGCTACGTTGCTCTGGCCTCACGTTCATGTGTAGATGAATTTGTTCTGTACCTGAATATAATCGGAAAACAACCTAAATTAGAGGTTTCTAGAGAGTGATTATTTGTTATTGAAAAATGACAAAGGCAAAGTGATGAGAAATCTNCATAACGCCTCGCTACGGTTTGGTAACCCCAAGACGTCGGATCGCGTGTCTGGNAGATTGGCCAGCGCTCCAACAACAACTAAGTAGAGCTCTCAACTAATACGGCAGGTATCGCACTCTGTATTTTTTTTCAACTCGGTCCCTCCAGGGCAATTATACAAATTATCTGGCTTAATTCTTTAAACGCTGTTTTTGTTGAATTTTTGCCATAAAGGTGGGAGTCCATTCCCTTACTGGCAGCAACAGCAGCCAAACCATACAACAGACATATCTCGCAACCACAGCCCTCACCCATCTCCGTTCAACTTGATGTTGGTGTCGTTCCAGATCGGCAAAACGAGGCCTATCGTGCACGCAGAACTATTGTGCGAAGGAAAATCGCAGCCAATGATAATACTTTCATCAGTGTCCTGCCTTCCGCATGTACTGATGATCACTAAGTATCTTCTATGTTCATCACTCCAACTTTCAAGTCGAACGGCCTGAAAGAAGCAAACGCGAGAATTGTTTGAATTGCTAGTGGATCTTAATACAAAAATGTTTGTTAGATGTCGAAGCTCAATTCTCAATTCTGCGTTACAGTAAAATGTTTTCCAACTCACAAGCAGCTAAATCCCTGTCTTTGAGCATCATCTTAAGGTTCAACAGAAATCAGTGCAAATTTTAACATGAAGTACATGATTTGGTGGAATCCAACTTAGAAACGCCGTAATCAGTTTTAGTGCTCGATATACAATATCAATACTGGCATTGTTCAGCTTGTACTTAAGACAATCTAAAAAGTATGTCTTTCTAGCCCAACTAGCGAAACAAAACGTAATTACATTTCGAGACGTTGTTACATTTCACCGCATTGTAATAAGCCTCACCAAAACAAGCATTTCAGCACTTGAGCTTTAGAATTAAGAGTTGTGAATTGATCCTCTCACATCAAGTAGATAGCAGTGTAAACATATTAACCAATACAAGAACACCACACGTGACCAGCAGCGTCTTGTTTAATATGGACTTTCGGAACTTTTCAAAAATATTAAAAAACGTTTGAGGAACAGTACGAAGGTTTACTACCGAGAATAACTACCAGCTATGACACCCAAACAAACCCAAATCAATGCAAAAGTGCAGGTCTGTAAAAAATTCAGATAGAATGTGAGCTTAATCCTCGTGTGTCGTGTCTCCAACAACTTCGTCAAACCACGTTTTGAACGCAATGGAGGGGTTGTTTCAAAAGCAGTCAAGCTTTTCACTGAGGGCAGTGGAATTATGAATCTAGAATTTACAGCATGCTCCTAGGAAACTGGTCAGACGTACAAGCTTGATGTTGTCTTGCGGCCTGAGTAGATGGAAAATTGCGTGAAGATGTGTATGAAGCTCTCCTGAAAAAAAAAAACGATGTTGATGAGGATAAACGTCCAAATCTAACCAAATTACGCGAAACATTATTGGCACATACATTCATTTCAAAATCGATAAGACAACAGGTTGTAAAACAGTGTTTTTACCAAAAAAACGTGATTGATTTCGACAGCATAGTCCGCTTCAATATGCCCTTATGAGAACAACGGATCTTTCACATATAAATCACACGTAAGTTATTCAAAAAATGTTCGAAGAAAGCGTCAGGACGTCTTACATGTGCAAACTTGATTACATGCTGTGTGAACATAAATGTGCGAGTGCGGACAACACTTGATTACATGCTGTGTGAATATAAATGTGCGAGTGCGGACAACAATCTGTATTTGCCTGGGTAAAGAACTTGTATATTACATCATACTGAAAACTTGTGCTCAAAACTGCAAATGTGAGCGGAGAACTAAACATAACCAAGCACACTACCGCGCATTTCCTCAATACACTTTAAGAAAATATAACCTAGGCGTACAACAAACTTGAATTTAAATTTACGTAAAGAGAGCAATGAAAACAGTTGAAGATCCATGTGCAAGCTTAGCCGGTATACAACACAATGCAACTATTTATGTGAAAACGAAATTAGAACGGAAACTTAATGCACTAAAATACAGTCATAAATACTCGGCCATGTGGAAAGGCACAATGCTGAACAAAAGAGATTAAGTTGTATATAGAAGTTTCACACAGCCTCGGGGAAACTTCTTTCAATGAATCGTCAAATAGTACCAACAGCCCAACACATTGCCAACTTCGTTAGGTACAGCTTTGTTCACAACCAAAACTACGAACATAAAGTAGTCATGCGCAGAAACTGCCGCTTCTAACCACAGAGCAAACAACGGGGCATATAACAAACTCGAAAGAAAGTAGATTGGGCGGTGCCGTCTAGTAAATCACACAATAAAATTTGCGAGATGAGCTTCGCACGACAAAACTTTGTCCCAACGCTACCATATCTTGTGATAAGAACAAACCCAGAAAGCTGGAGGACGAAATCGCCGCTAATAAGTGTACCGGGAAGGTCATTCATGCACCAACTTCGACTGCTCGTGGTGACAGGAGTTTGTTTTGTTGCTTTGCTCCTTTGCAGATTCATTTAACGAGCGATGAATTATTCATGACCTTGCACCACCTGTCTAATGGCAATCGGTCAGGGCAACCATATTGGCCAGGGGGTGAATATTTCGCCAACTCCTTCAGCGTCATAAAAAGCGATTGTAGATGGATAATGGCTGAAGTCGCCAACAAAGAATCTAAACGCAAGAATTAGCAACTATCAATAAAAGCGGTGGACTTCATGAAGCAAATGTGTCAAAACCCAAGACCGATAACGAATCAATGTGGTGAAAACAAAGGTATTGCAACGTACAGTGTTCCTCTGATAGGGCCACTCTACTACACAAACCATACAGCCACATTTGGAGTTCTTATCCTTCACTGAGACAATTTGCATTGTCCCGATGGATTTAAGTTTTATCCCCGGTGCAAATGAACTACAGCAGTAGTTTGGAAAAGAGCGTAGGGTCCACCGATAAAAAACATTTAGTGCTTCAAAGCACGAGCAAGACACGCGTGAAAAGCACACTATGTGAAACTTGCACGCAATGCACAACGTGTCATACTGTTACACAATCAAAATATTCAAAAGCTGATTACTTCGTCCACTACAGATGTTGTGAGACATCCTACGCTTCAATACCTTCGGAGATTTTAAAATGATTTTAATGGCTTCTCATGCTGAAGTGAAAAGTAAAAAAACGACGGATCTCACTACCTGTAAATGCTACTTGTGGAGATACACAGGGAAGAGGCGAGAATACATCTTCCATTGAGGTGTCTGAGTCGGATTTACGGCCACGATCCTGATCTATTGGCCCCATAAAAATATGCGGACCTGGTCCCGCAATTGTGGGATACTCCACAGCACACGAACACATCATCGGGCTTCTTTGACAGGAGTATGTGGTTTCGTATTTTTTACAAAATCAGATCAGACATTTAGTAATATACGCTATATATATTTTATCAACGTTTGTTACAAAATGCATAAAAAAATTATACTACACTTCTGCTCAGAATGATGTACGTAAACTTCACTATATCGTTTTTTCTTTGTTGTTATATCGATTAAAATTTTGAAGATTAACTGTCCCGTTACCAGTGGTTACTAGGCTTATTCACCAGAAAACTTAAATTGTTTGAAAGTAAACCTGGAGGCAACTGCTATGTGGCAAAGTGAGTAGCACATAGATCAGCATTACATATTAGCAAGTTTAGTTGTTCAACAGTTAAACACGACGTGCACAGCAAAACGGGGAAACACAAAAAATACCACAAAGCATCAAGCAATGTCCATATTTGTGCTGCACGTATAAAAAATATTGATTTTTTATCTACAAAAACTAAACGATAATGATGAATGCTATTCCCCAGTACCAAAAAATAGCATTCTTTCAGGAACATGTTGCCGTCACAAAAGCTAAGACACGTGACGGTGAATAGCAAGATAACTTGTGGCCAAAGCACAAAATATCCTTACTAACTTTCAGTTCACATTTTAAATCCTGCGCAGATACTTTTTATCAATGCCACAAAGGCAAACAATACGAAGGAATTTTGGCCAGTCGAAACTTTTTAGGAAATATCTAATCAACGGTGATGAATCCACGTAAAAATGATGCAATCCCAGCATCAGTACTTGTGGTCCAGATGTCATTACGGTGAAATGCAGACATCGAACTAAGCAACTACAATACCTTTGGTCAACACACACCACGTTCAGTACAATAATAAGTTAATAACTAACGACCATTGCGGTAGTTTTACATACGCATGGTGAAAAACAAAGACCTCCTTACTTTTAACTTGCAGTTTTAGTTGTGTTTGTTCTATTTTTTGTTTGTTTCAGTTTTGTTTCTGAGTGCATAGATCTAATTTTGTTCAGAATATGTGTTCGACACAGAAACAGTTTCAAGGAATAGCGACATTCATCAACGTGTTTACATTTTCTCATTATTGTAAGACGCCTACGTACGATGAATGATCCCAAAACATGTAGAGAACACCGTAGCGTTCTTTGCCTGGTGCAACACGGTGTGACACAGAATTGTTTACAGGACCAACTTAACTCACGATGATCTNCAGCAGCTATCATGCATATTGCTGCTTGCTCTTACAGTGTCATGACCTTCATGCAGGAACTTCCTTTNTCGCTGACTTAAGCCTGGTTCTGTTGNCATGAACGAAACTTCAGCAGCTTGCAGTGCGAACAAAGACACGCTAGCAACTTGCCAACTTCGCACCAAATCAAGAAAAGTGAACTCCAACTCCGGGGCAAGCCAACAATGAAACAAACGAAAACGGACTGCCGCATCCTGCCATGGAGTAAACAAGGCATAAATCAAATTCACTAACAAAGGACACAGGATGCACTCTTCACGCGGGACAGAAAAACTGTCAAGGCGATGAGTGGAGGCGTCAGCGCGCGCAGTTTTGCGGAGATCAGTGAATTTTCGCTTAGGTAGAGGACGGAACACTAACACATTCGCCTCCCCAGTTTGAAAGCAAAATATACCTCAAACACAAAACTTGTTTTATACGACTTCTTGTGGTAACGCATAATCATAAGCGACAGGAAACATAAGCACTGCTAAACGCAGTGGTTGTTTATGACGAGAAAACCATCTGATCACTGGGTCAAAAAAAACAAAACTCAACTCCAGGGGCATTTTACTCCGAAAGCAAACAAGAGAAGCTGTTTATCGCGCAGTGCTCAGTACATCTAACTGTCGATTATACAATTTTTAGCCCAACATTTAATCTGTATTACATTCCTACTACTTCGATGTTGCCTTCTACCTACTTAACAACTGCGCCACTAAGCATTATATATCTACAGTCAGAGGTAATAAAATACGCTTGTAAAATTTTTATGTAGCATATTGTCCACTTCTACTGCAAAACAAAAATGAGGCACACGTAATGATGAAACAAACAAACAAAAAAGTACATCCACATTCACTAAAAATTTCAAAGATCACATCACGGTAAAGGTCTGTGTAATCCAAACGTCACGAAAAGAAAAACTGAACTAGTAACATGCCATACTAGGAACGAGCTAGACTGGTCAATAAAACTGCAGGCTTGCTATCTGACCAAAGCATTTAAACTGCTGCAGACGTCTGACCCAACAGCACACTGGACAAAACAGATATATAATTTTTTAGCTAAATGAACTCCACGATAACAATTATGATTTGCATGGTGCATATGCACCACTTAATACTTAAAAAAAAATGCCACAGCTTATTTCTATTGGCACAAGGAAACACCTTGGCATTCTCACATTCCTAGATCACTTCGACCTGCTGGACAAAGCCAACCAAGGTCAGGTAGAGCTGCTCCTCAAATACGTTCGTTTTGAGGTTTCGTAAGACGCACTTTCAACAAAAAGACCAAAATTCGTTGCAAAAGTCTGCCACACTAACGACCAGCGCATGTAAGCCATAAGCACGTTCCAAGTATTCTGCACTTCCTTGAGTGCACTGAATTAACCGTCATGCATACCAAGCGGTTTTGCAACATGCTTTTCTCACACATTGCCTAAAGTCGAATCACGCCCAATCATTCTNGATTTTGTCGACATCAGCTTATTCTGATCCGAGTGCCTAAATTTAACTGGAGTACAATCAACAACTAAGCGAACTCGANCATTCCGAGGTCAGCTCTAATACAAATATTTTCACACAACTGCAGTAAGGTGTCGTTTCGCTCCTGATCACATCAACTGCTTACGTATGAAAAAGGTAGAAAGTCTCGAACGAAGCGGAAGAAATACTGCGCACGCCTGTGGCCAACCATGTGCAGTCAACCTTCACATACCCGTCGAAGTACGGGTTTAGCACATTTAGACAAAAGTAGGTTTCCATTCTGACCTCAACCACGACGCCAACGCGCATGGGTTACAGTGGTCCTTGCGGCATGCGTTGATTTCAGGACAACAATCATAGTCCAGTAGACGTGATGAGCAGCACCTGTGTGCAGTGATGAATCGTAACTGCCAACATTATAACGATGCGGATCACGTGTTTTACGAGCGATGACGTGCTGAGAGTGGGTACAGTTAGTGTTGGTAACTTTTTCCAATATCGAGTTACACAGCTTCACGACAAAAGCAACCGAACAAATGATTGGAAAATTTAAATGAGCCACAAATGCATCAAAGCGCGTATCACAGATAAAGCTGCCTAACATAGCGGGTGGCTTGCAGAGACTTTTATCATTATTTTCAAAATTTTTCCGCGCACGCCTTTGCACTGTGCACTTATACCTCTCTTCCTTCAAATATTTGTTTTTATTTTCAGATGTTACTGACCAAGCAACAAGATCGCGGTCACATCTTTGAAAATTGATTTCAGTCTTCCATCAAATATTTCCGTTAGTTCTAAACATACGAAGTTAAAGAAAAGACGGTACGAAATGAACCTGGACGCGACGGTATGTGGTGAGATGGCTGTTTGTCTCCAGCTATTTTTACGTTAAACAATCCTTCCCACACGAGAAAACATCAATCTTCGAAATTCTGCACCAAGCGAAACAAAACCGCTGCGACGACGCGTATGATATTATGAAAAAGTTTATTCCAAAAATTTCGCAAACATACAGATCAGTATGGATACGCACAACTTCAGTGTTCAGTGCTAAAGCGCATGTCGTTCACCCTAAAAATGTTTTAACGAAAGTTACCTTTTCAAGTAAAAACAAAGTTATATGCTGAGAACACATTCTAATAACACATGTTCAGTCACATGAGCATGAGCAACAGCCAATACATTATCATGTTCAATAACTTCTCTCGGCACTGCATCCAGTCACAAAGTTCTAGGAGTGTTATCGATAAGCATTAGTTCTACCAGCTTTAAAAAAGATTGTCTGTGGCCAATCATTATGAAAATAACACCAACCACTTGAAGAAAATTACTGACAAAATTAAGGATTGTTTATCCGTCGCAAGTCCATACAGCAACTGTTATCGTACCTTCTTCTTTTCACATCATTGGTTTTTAACCTTTCTACATCAAAAACTGTTAAATTCGTTGCATTCTTTACACTGATGAAACTCATCTGACATTTACTAGAACTGGATCTAAAAGTACAACAAACGTAAATTGAGTTGTTGAAACAGTTTCTGCATATATGTATACAGCAACCGAAGTGGTGTAGTCGCAAAGCAACTAACTGCAATGTCAATATATTATTGTTCCCGATCTCGTAAACTCAAGTGCACAATATTCAGCATATGACTCAGACTCAACGGAAAGCCACTAAATGAAGGTTGAAGTACCGTTTCAATGGCACTTGGATCGGTCATGCTTCGCAATCGAAAACAGACCATATACAATTGCAGTTCTTAAGTTGTTTTTTACCGGTAGCGCGTTTACAAGCAAATAAACTTCTGATGCACCTTGGTTGGTGAAAACCATAAGACTGAATTTGTACATTTCTAAACGCTGTATTTTTCCAAGAAGTGTTGTCGAATGATGTCAAGGAGTTTGGCATGAGTTAGTGGAGAAGTAGTCATAGAGATATAAATTAAAGACTGTCACACGACTGACTGACACTTGTAACTTTAGCCAAAATACTTTCAGTACGCGGTACGCGCGAATCGGGCAACTGTGAAAACAAAAATTGTAT
>JGI24159J19872_10005327_pt1 | contig 16616 bp, 9 predicted proteins | sample Ectturendosymbi4_FD_19872 | JGI IMG/M metagenome (IMG submission 19872) | reverse complement strand
TCAAGCAGCTCGGTGAGACACTCACGGTCGTGCTTGAGTGATTTATGGGATTCCCAATCCAACGCGAACACGATAACAGTGCAGTGTAAAGAGGGTAAGTGACGAAGAGAAAGATTTTGAAGGCTGATAGACATTGGATGTATAGCGCCTTAAAAAGTAAAACCTGCTCAAAAAATTTCTTGCCATTTTTCAACCAAAATTCACCGGTGCGACATGTACACGAATAAATAAGTTATTAATTTTGACAAAGGCCTTATCGATACCAATAGCGTTATGGTTCTCTTGACAAAACTGGCTCGGACCTCACCGTGTCTCTTCGCAATACTGTACAGTAGGCAGATCAATTACTACATATCACGCACAAGGACATAGCATTCTGCTTCAGCAGACACTTCGTCAAGTAAGCTCAGAAACAAATTACCAAAACTTCCGGTAGACCATTGTCAAGGTAAGCACTGCGCACGCCTCTGGCCACTTGCAGCATGGACCATAGAAAACATCATCAGTGCCGCAGCTGCCGCTGAAAAATGCAACGAACGCAACCGCGATTCTTTACTTTATCGATGCTCTCACGGGTTCAATGCCCTGAGGTCAGCCCCGAATCCGGAAAGACATTTAACACGCACGGCACAGCACATGGAAGCGGTGAATCAGACCGCTAAATATAGCACAACCTTGACTAAATTATTTGTTCGTCCCGTCTTGTAACCCTTAAAACAAATATCACTTGACGCTTAATGGTTTTCTCTTTGCGGAGTCAAATCGCAAGGCATTGTACAGGAGCTGTTACTGATTAATTATTTTCCAGAAAATTCATGATTTTCGGATATAAATAGTAATGTTTGGTGAATATAACAAAAGGCAGATGCTATGCAAAGTGCACAGCATAGCATTCCACACAAGAAGAGTGCAACACGAGATGCCTGTTCTTTTGGTTGCTGGCAAGGCTGTTTAGTTTAACAAGGCATTCACTAAATTACTTTGAGATTATCAAGTATTTTCACCACCGCCATAATGAGTGCTGGGGAAAATAAGAGCAGTGAAATTGTATTGAAATAATGATATCTTGAACGAATATATATTACTGGCAAAGACTTCACCTTAATTTCACGGTACATCATAACAGGCAGTCATTGTTCGCCTATTTCGGTACTTCCATGATTACTTTCAATATCTCAGCAACCAGGCACCACAAGAGTGACACAGCTGAATATGATCGCAAAGTGTTTTGCTAGGAAATCGATTTCGCGTCAGTGAAGCATCTTCAGTCCAGCATATTGCTAGCAAAAGCTCACAGGTGAAATCATGAACAAGATTACAGCAAGATTCAGAGAGCGCAGACTACAGTAACAAGACACGTTGGCCCATGAAGCTGCTTTCGTTTAATATTTGTGTTGCCATCCAGAAAAAATACTTGCAGTCTTGCACCTATCACAAAACAAATCAAAGTGGTAAAAGCTGTAACATCCTTCGAAACGTCCAGCGAGAGCAAAACAAACTTGCAGCTGAAGCTATTCTATGAAAAACAGCAGTGACACAAAGAGGACATCGCTTTTCCTGTGACTCATTAACAACACGACACAAAAAGGATGTGTGGCATAGCTACAGTCACCATGCCGGAATAGAACGTAGCTTGCACTATCCAGTCGTGCACTGTGCAAGGATGCATAACGCATCATCCTCGTCATAGAAAGTAGAAGACTGTAATTCACTGTTTTAAAAAATGGCACAAAAAGTTGCATTTTTCATATCATGTACATGTGCAAGTGCACACTTTTTCCAGGCGAGTCCAAAACCCAACAAAAAACTCGATAAGTTTTCCCGGTATCTCACTTGGAACAGCTAATGCACCACTGCAACATGACCAGTAGTATTTTCGGGCTTTATGTCAGTTTCTATCATCTGCTTACCATGTTGGGCAGAGCAAATACACCGTTATTGAAAAGAAACAACAAACGCCTGCATCAGTACTGCTAACGATGCCAATGCATTTACTACTTCGTGCACATCGACCACTCCTTTTGAAGCAGATTGTCGAGTCATTATTGCACTTATGTATAGCAAGAATATAACACAATATGAACACAACCCAAGTGGATCTGTTGTGCAACGATTGCAGCTATGCGTTTAGCCAAGCACATTTAAATTTTTTATGGCCAGTGGACCTCTGGAGAAAGATCAGAACAGGCCGCATTAATTGGCCACACACTGTTAGTTTTATTTTGTCACTGGAGAGCAAAAGTTAGCACTGATGCGACCAACATGATTTTAACAAAAATAGCGCTTCTTGGAAAAAAAGATTAATGAAACCAAACTACACCAAGTGGGTTGAAATCAACAGGAACATTACAACTAAGTAAGGATTAAAGCCCATTAATATTGTCCTTTCTTCAGTCAAAGAAATGCTAGAAAGACACTGATAAGCCCAGTTTAAAACGTAATGCAGCTGTTTTAACAAAAGACGCTTCAAACGTTTTGTGAAGTTACAAATAGATTTGGAGTAGTTAATAATTTACGATAAAAGGCAAGGGTAGCCTGAGACAAGAATTATACAGAAACGTGTATTTCCTTCTCAGTGATGTGATGTGGTGCTTGTTTTATTACAGCAAAATGTATGAGCTTCTCTTAAGACAACACATCTGTTATATTCTATAGCTGTAAATCGTACTGGATTTGTACTCTGCCAGGTCACACTGCTTGATGCACCTAAGCTCCAAAACATTAATGTTGAGTGGTTGTGATGAAAAAAAACAAAATCATTTGTGCCTTGCCTAAGGAAAGACTACGGTTTTGCCTGGGAAAGCATTAACCATGAAATCCATGGTTGATCTACATAAAACACATTTATGGGCCATCTTACTACTGCCATCCCTCTTTAATGAACAATTGAAATTACACATCTGTTAGCATTTGCACATCCTAGTCTAAATTTTTACATGCACCTGTCTTAAACTATGCAGAGAACATGGCTTATTCCAAACCATCTTTGAAACAATACTATTTAGAACATGGGCTTAATTGAAACAGACGTAACCTGCATTAGTTTGGCATTGAAATGAATCACACTCAAAAGCATTTTTAAGCCAAATTATAATTTTACACATAACATGTGGTGTTTATTTCAGCCACAACATCAGTGAGGTGGATAATTGAAGAAATCATAACAGTGCCTCCACTGATAACAGCTAAACAAAGCACCTCTCATGAAGTTTGGCTACTAAACATCCTCTCCATTCCTGTTCTAAATCACGTTTTACACTAAGTGGGTTAAGACACATAAATTCATTCTTATTTATAACAATCAACCTGGGAAATCTGGTATCATGTAGTTTTGTGCATGTTATCAAGAACTACATTTCAGAATGATTTTTAAACATACAATGCATCAACTCAAAACATTTTTTAAGCCTGAATATACCAATAAACTTTTATGTTTGTATATAAAATTAGTATGGGCTGCTTAAGACAAGCAATGAATTATAAGTTGTGTGATGTATGTGACCATGCAATTCCTCAGCAACTGCACATAGTGAAACGTACTGGTAGTAATGAAAAAAGATGAGGACTCACCTTTCATAAAAATGTTGGAAATTATGGATGAACAAAGCTTCTTACCCAAGTCTTTGTTTACACTATGTGTAATTTAAGTGGAAAACAGGAAATCAGGCCAAATTCTTATCCAAATGCTTATGGATTACTTTAAATAGGTTAAGTATTTGACAATCTAATCAGACAAAAGATCTTATGTCATATCAGGGTTTTTTTGAGGAAAATGTTAGGTACCTGGTATGGACTTGTACGGACCTGAACAATTTCCAACTAAGTTTCATATAATTAGAAGTGATTTGAGTGCCTCTAATAATTTTGCCTGATTCTAGGGACCCGATTTTTAATTCTAGGGACCTGAATCGGGTCCCTAAAACACCTTTAAAAAACCCTGATTATATTGAGTATGGCTGCTGATTCATGGTGGTGTGGTGTTATTTTCACTGCAGTTTAATCAACTGGATGAATACAGTAACTTTCAAAATACAACATGATAACACTAAAATTAAATACCAATTGAAGGAACTTACAGAGAGATAAGATAGCTTTTATTTGGGATAGACTTGTTTTCCAGTTTTTTTTTCTTTATTCATTTTATTCTTGAGTTTGTTTGCTTTCTCTGCTCTTAATTTAGCTTTTCAATTTTTTGCCCATAAGCATTGCTTGCAGATTTTAGGACTGGGATGTGTAGTATTACATGAAATTGATTTCCAATTAAAAATTTGCTGATCAATTCCTTGCTTACCCCCATTGTTGGGAGTACTTACTTGAATATAGATATGCACAAGTTTTAATCATCTCAAAAGGATGAAAGGAGAACCCAGTCGGCTGATTCCTCAAAAGCTAATGGAAACCTAGGGCTTTTAATTTTCATCAAGTTGTCACAGATATCTGCTGTTTGCAACAAGTGCCGTGAAACAATTATCACATTCACAACCTTGCTGGATCACCATCAAGGAGTGCATTTAGAATTTTACTGTATCACATTCACAGTAGGTAGAAATATTTACAGGCTTGGTACTTCCTAGGAATTTTATGTTACAACCTCTATACAAAGCTTTGGGGTCATGGATAAAAACATCACTGGCCAAGCTATCAAACACTTTAACGTCTATAGAGGGATTAACACTAAAAATGAATTTTTTTACTACTGAGAGTGTCAGTTCACTACGCATTATTCATATATTTATGATGAAACAATAGGCAACAAATTTTCAGATCAATGCAGTCAATGCTTCAATCTGCAGTAATTCCCATGTGGTAGTCCTGACAACATGTTTTGCAAATACGGAAGATGACAGAAAAGTTCTTAGGTCAGTGTTTCTCAAACTTTTTCCATTTCGCAAACCCCCAAGTCATACATATATTTCTTTGCTGTAGACTCCCAAATACACTAAACAATGAAGACAGGCTTATATATGAACTAAATACACTAGTATTTTATTCTTATCAATGCATATGCAAAGTTTTAGTGAAAAATTATGTGGACAGTGTGGACTATTACATCACGAAGGTATACCGTGCTGGAATTACCTAGTTAGGCCTATAGGTGCATGCCAGACAGAATGTGGTGTGATTAAGCTGAATAATGGGCCAATAAAACCAGCAAATTTTATTGATTGGATTTCGGTTTACAGACCCCTAAAACATATTCATGGACCCCTGTGGGGTTCACAGACCCCACATTAAGATCCCCTGTCTTAGCCAATTATTGCAACAATATTAATTCATCATGGAAATGTGGCAGAAAAAGTTGCAGTGTTGTTTTAGACAATTATGTGCTTTGCACACAATTTAACTAACAGAGTACATGTTCCCACTACAGCATCCGTTCACAATCAACCTTTTTTCTAGAGCAAATACATCAAACCAGAGGTTCCCCAATGGGGTGTTGTAATGCCTTGGTGCATTGTTTTGAGAATACAAAGGGAGTAGCAAGCTTACATTCACCTTCACAACCAAGATCTCAGAATTTTAGACAAACCTACTCACACCTAATCAGTGTACGTGTGAATGAGTCAACGAGAGGTTGAGAGCATTGTGTGAAATGACATAATAATTGTACAATTGGTTTTAGCAATGAAGTAACATAAACTTTACATGTAAAATTCACTTCATTTACAACAAATGAACTTAGATTAATGGTTGACAGTTGACCAGGGCAACTGTGTGACTGCATTGTTTGATTTTATGCAGAGTTGGTGTGTCATGTGTTCATACAAGTTGGGAACCACTGACCCAAACTCATGCAGTATAATATTGAATAACTGCATAACATATTTGACAAACCGAATACATGGGTATCTGATTTCGTTTGTATTACAAACTTGCAAAGCAATCTAAAATCAACCAGAGTCAGGACAACACCACAGACTGCAATTCCATTAACCTAAAATTTCTTATACTCTTCTGATTTAAAAAAAAAAACTTGTGATGCATCTTACATAGTCCTACTATGAAATTATACAGTAGTTTAGCCTAATAAAGGTTACACTTAATCTACTGTCTGAAATGAGTACGAAGGGTCTGGTATAAACACAGCAGAAACAAAATTTAAGTGGTAAAGAAAACATTTTTATTTAACCTTGAACACTGGGTTTGACTCTTTGTTAAATTACCTCAGACTTGAAAGCAGCACTTGCAACTACAGAATTACTTAAGTGTTAACTAAGCAGTAGCACCACAAAAAAGTGAAAATGATAGCAGTAATACCAGTAACTACAGTTAATTCCCATCACCCAGTGGCACAAGAAAAGCACATTTACAAAAAGCAAAAAGTAGCTACCAGTCACAGAGCACTAGAGGAATGACAAGCAGTGGAAGTATGACTGCTGTATTATTTTTTACTTGTGGCTGTTGTAAGGTTTATCAACCACACCAGCTCATTGCTGATTTCTTTCCAATGATCAAAAGTGCAATGAAAAAACTACATGAAAATGGAATTCAGACTTAAGTTCAGGTATACCCAGTTCTACCAACAAGTTAACTGGATGAATTTATCATCATTCATCATATAGTTTGTGCTTAAACGAAGTTTTAGCCTAAGTTCATTGTTTTGAGCTAAATTTTGAGAAGCATAACAAGAGTATATAATTTTAAGACTGGTGCACACTGCTTGTTTTGTTTAGCTGCTTAGTTCACATTATTTTTCCTAGAAATACTTCTTAGAACAAAATGTATTTTGCCAAAATGACACCAAGTGTCTGGCTGAACTTTTAGTATATGGTTTGGTGTTTTAGAAAAATTTTGCATTGGCCAATTCAGCTGAAAAATAGACTTAAGAATTGGACCAAAGAATAACAAAGATACATGAGCACTTACTCTTATGAAAAGCAGGAAACAAATGATTGGCTTATAAACGTGATTGCTGGAAGACGCATCAGATGCCAACATCACATAATGTGCAAAGAAGCATCCTTAATGATGCAATTGTAGAACAGCATACACACAATGACTTTGCGTTGAAGGTACAATTTGGCCAACAATTCCACAACTACATTAAATGTGGTCAGTATCTTCAGTAAAGCATGCAGCAGTAGAGATTACATAATCACTAGCAGTCAATATATTGCTTATAAGATCTTAAAATCAGTGTAAACATGCTATTCCAAAAATTTTGACAGACTAATATATACTTTGAATGTTAGTCAGTAAGTTACTGTTGGTCAAATATTTTAAGCGGACCCACTTATTATTTACCAAAGTTCAGCATGTTTCAATTTGGTAAGTAAGTATGTTGTATCTAAGGAACAGAAACCACAAAAGGGTATTTCTGGAGCAAATATGAGAGCTGAACACTACTATACATCATTTGTAAATCATTTAATGTGAACCTTTTGGTGAAAGTAATCACTCCTTTTAAAAGGTATTATTAACATATAAATACATTGCAGGAGGGATGCAATGAAAAAAGGTTGTGCATGGTAGACAACTGCTACTTTGGCTGCTATTTTTGATAGGCACTGGCAAGCAAGGATATTGGTTAGTAGATGAACAATGTAACAGAAGTATATACAATTGATTCAGATATTTTTTCATAAACACTTTTTCTCAGGGAACAAAACTTTGAGGTCATCTAGGGTTGTACTTGTGGATCTATGTATTAATCTCCTTACATGACGAACAGACAGGAAAAAGCACTACTGGGATGTTGCAGTACAAAGTTCTTACTATCTATCAACCTTTTATCCACTTTCAAACTTGTAAATTCACAAAAAGAAACAGATACTAATAGTTATTTGGTGGCACTGGTTGATGAACTTACCAATAAAAATTAACTTGAAGAAGCTGTATTTAGTCTAATTAATATCAAACAGCAACAATACTGTCTGCCATATTGATTGAACATAAGGTTTTGCACCTCAAGAGTAGTGTTTGGCAAAATATTTGTTTTATATCATTCATTCTAATCTTGGCCACAAGGCACACTGAATGGTGTACAGATACATTTCAATTTACATCATTAAGCTTTTTGTGAACTGTTGGGTAGTCTGGAAATATGAGGTAATAGCGTAGATCTTCATTTTTGATGTCCTAGTTCAGTAGTTGGGTTGTACGTCATAAAATACTTATGTAACAAATTCATTTTTGTAGACAAATTCCTGACAACCAATTCAACCTTTGTTGCAACATCATGCCAAAATTAAAAACAACTTTTACTTGGAACTGCCGATTGGTAATGAACATGTACACTGAAGATCTTCAATTATCTTAATAATCTGAAACCAAGCTCCTAATGAGACAATCTGTGATTAGAAAAATTGGTGTGATGGTAAAAGATCCTGGTAGACAAGAGGATAAGAACTCAAAACACGTACACTGAAATGTTCCAAGAACTCAAAACATGTACACTGAAGATCTTCAATTCATCTTAATAATCTGAAACCAAGCTCCTAATGAGATAATCTGTGATTAGAAAACTTGATGTGGTGGTAAAAGATCCTGGTAGACAAAGAGGATAAAAAGGTTTCCATACACAAACTGTTGCATGCTAGCATATTCAGAGTCAACCAAAAAATAAAATACTATGCTGTGACTTCCATGATCTACAAATAATTTTGTTACTTTTCAGTAAATACATTTATGTCCTTTTACGCCCGAAGTGCAACTCATGATGTAAAATTGTACTGACCAAACAATAAAAACATGTATGCATTTGAACACAAAATGTTAACTTCTGGCGATACTTTCTTCTAAATGCTAATGGTGGTTTACATATACAGCTGATGATAAACACCCTGCTTGCATGCTTGGATATGAACTTTTCATTTATCTACAGTTTTCAACAAAGCTAAACACATGACTTATTTTTTATCCACTTAATCATATGTCCTAGAATGCACAATTTAACTTTGTATTTTACGTTTATACTGCTGATCCTGCCTTATCTCTTGCATAGTACTGTAAACAGTGAATGTCACAAGGTTGTGTGGTACCCTGAGAAAAAAGCTACATTTGATGTTCCCAAGCACTAAGCTCATTGCTGTTTTTTGGTGATTTTTCAGTCATTGACTTAACTTTTTTTAAATGACCAAAAAAATAATTTAATTCAGTCATAAATAATGCCTTTTTAAGTCAGACAAAATGTCCTAAAAAGAAAACACAACAATAAGTTTGAGCTATTTTGGACAAATGACCAAAACCTCTCAGTGAAAAAAACAGGCTCAATGTGTCACCATTGGCAGAGGTGCTGGGTTGCATAAGATATTATTACCAAAAATTGCATAACATTTCAAAAAAAACATGCATAAAACTTTGTCAAAGACTGGTTGAGAACTTCTAGTATTTTTGTAAAATATTATATTTGTGGCTTGTTAGTCGTTCTTATACTTCAACTACTTATCGCTATGACTGTCACAAACCCTGTGGTCAAACACGCTGTTTTTTTATTTGTGCATCTTGGCTCATTTACAGTGCTGTGCTCAAGTCACATGTCCTCCTCTGCACCTAGCCACTAATGATAGGCTAGTTCACAGGTCTCTGAACTATAGCCCGTGAGGCAAATCTGGCTCGCAAAGCCATTTCATCTGGCCTGCAAAGACATTTTGTCAATAACGAAAAAATAATATATTTACAAAACTTTGAAAAAACTTGTGTATTTAGTAGAATGTAACATATCATGAAACAATCACATTATGTAAGATGTCTGGCCCTCGAACAGTTGTGTAATAGCTTATGTGGCCCTCGGACAAAAATGTTTGGAGACCCCTGGGCTAGTTTATTTAGTTCCACAGCACCTTATCCATTATTCTGTGTTAAGGAAATCACTAGATATTTTCCTTTGTATCTAAGATGACATTGGCAATCATCTTCACTTTTAGATGACACATGTTGAAGAAAACACTGTACTGCAGTTCTGTTGCAACTTCAGTACTTTCAACAGCTGCAATTTCCTGATTGCACAACAATCTAGTACAAGTTGTTTTTACAAGTGCATGATAGACCGGGGCAAAAAAGCACAAAAAGAGGGAATTGCATTGAAGTCTTTCAATTAAGCTATTCAGGAGGAACATTAGACCTGCTTTCTTACGTTAATACACAAAACAAGCGTACAGTACATCTGACATGATATAAAGAGTGTTGAAAGCAAGAGTTTTGAGGCGTAACATACGTTTTGCATCAGCTGATGGGCCTAATCATGACAATTGCGTGCCGCAGTTGTAGTGCAAATCTGTAGCCTAGCAACAACAAAAAATTAACAAACTCCTCATTACGCCGAATTTTCCCCAGAAGTCAATTTGTCCCAAACAAATGATTGAAGGGATCAAATGGCATGGGCTGTGACATGGATTCCAACTAATACTTACAATCACTAGCCTGTCGCTAACCAATCCATGCAAACACTATTTACCGTGAGGAAAAAATTGCACAATTTCGCGATCACCTCTTCTCTGAACCTGCTAAAGTAAATCATGCAAACCTGTAATAGTTACAAAAACTGACTTAATTCGAAAACTTGATTTCAACCACGGGAGATATTTTAACGTTCTTCACAAGCTTGCCTACGGATACCGACAGCAACTCTTCCACGAGACACAAGCTTTCCCCCAACTACGGCTAGCGACAAAGGGCTGTTTTCGCGTAAAGGCAGTCTGCACCGCGGGTATCGTCAATCGGTACGCGCGCACAAACGTAGCACAGTTCCTTCTCTTCACAGGCGTGCAACAGTATCGGCGCGCCGGCTGTCAGGCGGAAACGCCGCAGTTATTTTTAGAGCACGGGCCGTTCTGCGAAAATATAAGTGAAAAAGTTTCTCTTTTTCTCTGGCCCTCGCATACTATGGTAGCTTTTTAGCCATGACGCTGTGCATTGCCGAAATTCGAGGAATCAAAAATCATTTATTTGCAATCCTGCAACAACATTAGACTTAACCTTAACTAGAATGTATTTTCCTTGCGTTAAGGTCAGAATCGATCCAGACCGAGACGTATGCCTCACGTAATTTTGTCTAAAATACAACGCGAATGTTCGTTTGGTACAAATGGCCTACGCCCTAATAGACCCACTCGGTTGCTCGATTATCAAGAACAGAACATGATGTTCCAAGAACTCAGAACTACGATGAAGTGACGAAAATTCGCACGACCGTAGATACGCTTCGATGATTTTGAATGCGTGGTACGAACTATAATGGAGCGACTACCTAAAATCAGAGAATGCTTTCATACCGCATTGCTCCGCCCTGACAAACACAGGGGTATAGCAGAAACGTACCTGAACTCTAATTGTTTCGCAGTAAAGATCTAGCAGCTCTCTGAGTCTCACGGCGCCTTCTTGCAATACACTGCAATCACTTGCAACAAAACAAGCCGTAACGATACTCTGTAAACGCGATGTAAACCAAGAAGTAACAAAGTTTCAAATTGGATGGAAAGTGTAGTATTTTGCAGTTAAATTACGATGGAGTATCGCAGTGTTTGTCATTTGCATGTCGCACGAACGTAAGACATTTTCCCTTACAACTGGCTCCGTCTAAGGTAGCAAGAGATTATTTTTTTTTAGAGCATTCTCAATTTTTTCTACAGCAACAATAATTTCCGACTTCGCAATCGCCACTCATTAACGCATTTGTGGCAACAGAAACTTTAACCAGTAAATGGATCTGGAACTACGAACGAAATATGTTGAGAAACACACAAAAAACAGACACATGCACCAAACTTTAATGGCGGTTGAACGGATTGGGCAACATGTCCGAAACCAACATCACGACCTACAGAATGCTTCAAAAGAGGAGACATTTACGAAAATCCCGGGTTTTACGCAATTGACTTTGACAGCATGAGACATTTTAATGGAACGGTGAGTTTCGCAAAAGCCAGAAGTCCTTTTCATTTTCCTCAAGCTCTGCGACTGCATGGAGAAAAAATAAGCCATGACTTTGTTGAGACTTGACAAAGACCAAACAATTCCTTTAAAAAAACACATCATGTCACTGACAGGTCCATTTCCACCAATGTGAAAAAATTGCGAGCTCCAGACATAAAAAAAAATTCCATTACTTATGAGATAACAGCAGACAATTCCAAATCATGAAGTTCATCCAGTGCACAAGAAAAGAACAACATCGCAGCCAGTTTTATGCCATTGATTCCGTCGCTCAAACGATGTTTATAGCAACTTATTTCAAACAACTAAGAAACGCAATTAACTTTATCAAAACTTGAATGAGAAAATAAACACATCGGTGTCAGGGAACATCGACACACAAACCGTATGTAATGGTGTCCACTAGTGTTTCAACTAAAAGATCATCTCGATATCTTTCTGCCATCAAAAAGTACCAAATTGACTGGCATTTGATTGGTTTCACAACAAATGACATCATTGCCGCATCTTATGAACATTTTTTTCCTTCGAACATTTGGTGCGTTAGAAGGTGGGTACTTGATAAACATGCCGTCGATTCCATTTGATTTCGTGAAATAGATATTGCATTTTCTTTTGAAAAGAAATAAATTCTGCACCATGTGGACATGTAACAAGATTTTGTAGAAAGAAAATACCATTACTCAACTCACATGAGAGAAAAACTGAAGGGTAACCTTTCATCACAATTGGTGATTTTGCGAGGCAGGAAAAGATCTTCCATTTTTAACGTAAGAAGTCATGAATATAACACCAGCAAACTCGATCGAGGTTTTCGCTTACTGCGCAAGTGCAACGCACAGGTGCTGTTGCCTTGCATACAATAAATGATATCGAAAGTAGAAAATTTGAGGCCGTGGAATGCTGTAGCTTTTCGAGTGCCCAAACAGCCGAAGTAAAAACTTTGTGAGGCTCAGGTTGCCTAATGGATGTGGTGAAACCAAATTTCAGGAAAATTTTCGCCCGAAAAGTATCTCACCACATTGTAATTTCATGTACACTTTTCTGTAAAGGTATTGTAACTTTATGTACATACAGTAGTTCAGAAAAACATCTTATCAATACTTTTTGACGATTACTTCATGTACATTGCTTGTGTAAACAGTATGGGCAGTGGGTGCGCAAATTTGGACAAATAGGAACGGAATTTTTAAAATCAATCCACAGCTTCATGCTTGGAATATCCCATAGTTCTCCAATGTTAGGACCAAAGCACCGTTTCAGTGAATCGTAAACTGTCTGCGCAAAAATTAAACCATAAAATGTGTTTGTTCAACCATAAAAGGTGTTGTTTTCAAGCAAAAAGAAACAAAGTTGATTCAGGACAACTAGAAACTCAATTGCAATGAAGAAATGTTGTTTGACTGCATAGGGAATACGATATAACTTGCATCCAAAAAAATATTTTTCATTTTATTGGAAAGAGGTTGAAAATGGTTGTTTCCGCTTTCTATAACTGTTTCAATGCCTTGTAAATTGCTGAGACGTCAGACACAAAATCAGCAGACATTAGAAACTCCGGTGGAGAAATGTTCTAATTAAGTATGTCACACATCGGTCTCATTGGCCATCGCTAGAAGATCACTGCTTTAACAAACTGCGTATAGTCAACCAAAAATGAGAGAAACTGGCTTTCAAAACCTTTTAACATGGTGAAAGCTGCGAAGTTAAGAAAACTCAATTGCTCTATAGGTGACCACCAAATGCGCACGCAACCAGGTAACAAGGTCTAAGACAGGGGTCTCAAACACGCGGCCCGCGAGGGCGTTTTGAGCAGTCCGCGACGCTTTTTGGGAATTTTCAAACAGTTCAATGTTTGCGTTATGTAGTTTATTCATCGGTGTGTAAAAGTGCTGATACAGGAAACAAGAAATTATTTGCCTGTAACTTTTTGATACCTTTCGCAGGAAACACAATGTAAAACCTGTTTCTAGTAAGGTTCAGTTAGGCTACTGTCATTGTTGCGTCATAATGACCCCCGGTTCAAGAGAAAGAGCACAGCTGGAATGTCAAGTCAACACTGAGGGCTCATGAACTCGGCAAAACACATAACCAAAACAGCGGTCGTAACAATCTTCGTGTAAGCTTCTCTTCGCACCCGCTTCACTTCACAAAGGCGATTCAAAAAATCGTCAGCGGCGCTTAAAAGGTTTTCTGCGTAACTCTGTTGTGGTTAACCAGGTCTGCACCTGAGGCTAATTGCTAGCAACCCCACTTCTCTTAGATGAGACCAGTCAATTTGCGGAGTGTTCCGGTTTCGCCTGCATAGTGCTGCAAGTTTGGTTGGGTCGCGGTGTGATCAGTATTAATGGTGGTAAATGCGGCTTGCGCGAGTGACTGAAGTCGGTTGGGCAAGACTGTCAATCAGTTAAATAGTGATGAAAACTTGTATTCTTTTAAAATTTCCTTCAGTTTTTGGAGCGAATGCAAAAAACTTAGTCTTCAGACCTTGCGCGAATGACAGCTCCGGAGAAGTTTTAAAGAAAACGCGTTTTGTGAAATACAAAACCTTCTAGCGCAGTGGTTCCCACATTTCCCACTCGTGGACACCTGCATGATGGCAATAATTTTATCTCGCTGACCTCGGAATCACTGATTTGTTAACTTTTTAGATAAACCTGGTGTAATGAAGAAATTCTGATTGCAGATTCGGAATCAGCGAACGGAAATAATCCTAAAAGTGCAATGGGTTTCTTGACCGACACCGAAATGTTGTTGACCATTACTATCATGTACGACGAGGGCTGTGATTCGTGGACCCCTTGTTTTACGAATGCGGACACCAGGTTGGGAACCACTCTTCTCCAAGACTGGGTTGAACAGCGGATTAAAAAATAACAAAATCTTAATTCGTATGCCAAAGTAGGATGTTAAGTTTGTTTGTAAAAAAGCTGTGCTCAGCCATAGATCAAACGCACGACCTGCAGTAGTGCAAGGCACGCGTAAACGTAACAAGTAACCGCAAAGATAGAGCTTGCTTACAACCTAAAAAAAATTGCCCACACAACTGGAACTGTTAGAAAGAAAATAACTGCCAACGCAGCCGCGACCAACGCGTCAGCTCCCATTGCGTTTCACTAGTTCCCGAATAGGAACACCTATGCACCAATGTCACTAAAAATTAGTAGCAGTGTCAGGGACTTTAGGGAGATACATACGAATCTAAAGTTTAGAAGCTACAAACACGTTACTTTGTCTTCCATTTAATTGTTTATTTTGTTATTGTGCATCTGCACGTATTTCAACATTACGGGTAGTTTGTTCGTCCTCGGGAACGCGGCTCAGTTGTTGTGTGTTTGCACAGTTGTCCAGCAAGCTGATTGATGCATGGTAATCACGGCAGTCGAAGCAATCCAATCAAGCTTGCTAAAATCTTGGTATTGTTTACCGATAAGCTAGTCGCATTGTTCTTGACGCGCACTGCACACTTACGGGAACGTCCAAGATCAAGTATCTTCATGCATTTTTAGCCTCGCAAGACCAAATGGCAGATGTTACGCTTCCCTGAGCGCGAAATGCAGTATGTAATGGACTGGTCAAGAGGTGCATATACTGCATTAGGGGTGGGCAAACTTGTTCAACGGAAGAGTCGTTTGCAAGAGAACCAAAAGCACCAGCGAGCTGAAAAATCAGTCCGTGGTGTCAATGCAATTTGTTTGTGTATTCGTCCACTTTGGAGCATGGAAAGCAATCGTTCTCATTTTGACGTTGAGAAAATGACACAATGTTTTTGACAATTTTTCTCTTTGAAAAAATTTAATTGTGTTCGGGAAACTAAAGTATCCCAACTTGACCTTCTAGCTAGGTCAACCCTTTTTGTTATCAAATCGCGTAGACCAGTCATTCTCAACCTGCTCTAGTCGGACCACCGGTGGTCCACCTGGAATTTCTAGTGGTCCACAAAGAGTAAAGAACTAAGAAAACACGCCCTGACCTACGTGCAACATAGTTTTGACTAGTTGTTCATGAACGAGGTGTCAGCATAGCGAAGTGGTCCATCGGATATTTTTTTGAAAAGATGATCCGTGGGAAAAAAAGGTTGAGAACCAGTGGCGTAGACTCCCTGGTAACTAACGTCACAATACGAATTCCTGTAAACACACTGATAAATGAAACAAACATTAAATATGAGGCAACAACAACCTAAATTTGAGGTATTGCTATTCAACTAAAAGTGCCACACAAAACCTGTCGGGGAGCCGCAGTTTGCCCACCGTTGTACTATGCTCTCAAGTTTTCGCATTAACTGGTTAGACAAAGACAGGACAGAGAGGCATTGACACTGGAAAGCACAATGACTAAAACAGTGGATCCCAAAGTGGGCGGTGAGAAACTCTAAGGGGGCGATGAAGCAGAAATGGGCGATTGGGGGGCGGTGAAGCAGAAATGGGCGGTTGGGGGCGATAGGAGACCCAGTTAATAATTACATTTCTGTCGTCTTACTAACTTTGAGTGACCAAATGTTATAAAATACAGTATGATCAACAAACATGNATGCATGTAATNTGTAAACAAAAACTTAGCGTTTTGGAAACAAAACAGAGGTGAAATGCTAGGAAAATAATTGATGAACTGCAGTTTCCATCGCTAAGGGTAAGCTGTACAGTAAAACTGTTCTCCTCTATAATTAAATGATTATGATTGGAATTTTCGTCAGCTGTACTTCTTGGCACGGGTAAACTGCTACTTAACAATGCCCGTTT
>JGI24159J19872_10005324_pt1 | contig 16618 bp, 10 predicted proteins | sample Ectturendosymbi4_FD_19872 | JGI IMG/M metagenome (IMG submission 19872) | reverse complement strand
GATAAGTACAAGCTTGAATCATTGCAAGAAGATGGGAGCAGAACCAGGCAGGAGATTCCTCAAACAGCCGGCTGCAAAGCTAGAGCCTGTAATTGTTGTTTATTGAAAATATCCCACTGAACATTTAAGCAGTAGCATGAGACGTGCCAAGAAATGTCCGATGATTAACGATGTGCCGTTGGGGCGTTGCTAAGGATGGAACGATAAGAGAAAAAGTTTAACATAGCTGTGGCTTACCTTCATTCCAAACTGGGCCCTTTTTTCAGATTTTGATTTTGAATGGGGGCAATTTTAACCTCGAACTATCAAAAGAGCAATGTTTGCTAGTCTACGGTCTAATGCCATCTTTGTCCAATGTTCAAAGGACTTTTTGACTGGGGTGGGGAAAGATGGCCTTGGCTGGGAAGGAAGGTGCAGAGACTGGAGGGGCAATCACCTCCAAGTAAGTACGTTAAAAATCCCTGATACCAAGACAAACCAGAACCGTCGCCAGAAAGTCTTCAATAAGGGAGCTTTGCGTTTGTGCAGGGGGCTTGACATTGACAAATACTCCGTTGATTTATAGTGTTTCCTATTTCAATTTAGGGGGCTTGGTGCTTTGTTCGGGGGCGTTAAGCCCAACAAAACCCCCCCGTGGCGACGGGATTGAGACAAACACAAGGGTAATTTAGCACCTGGGTTTGATAGACTTTTGAGTAATCATCTCATCAATTTACTCACTCCACAACTACATTTCCAAGTTTTTAGACCACTAAAACTGAAAACATTTGAATCTACTTTTAAAAATTAAGTTTTAATCCAGTGGTTCCCAAACTTGTTCGAAGCATTACCCAAATCAAGGTAGCAATTATGTCTTATTACCTATCAATAAAAAATTTTTGCATTTCATGTCGAAAATTTCTTTTGCAGTGATTGCTCATAATACAGAACAAACATGTGGTTTTGGTTTTGCGTTACCCCTCGAAGAGTCGCATATTACCCCCGGGAGGTAATTTACCTCCAGTTTGGGAACCATTGTTGCAATCAAAGACTTGCCGTCCGGAGCCCCCAGGGCCCGTTTGATACGCCTGTGCCTACATCCTGGAGCGGTTCGCACCATATAAAAACTTTCAACAGCAGCGACCAACCTCATTTGAAACAGAGAAAATTCATTATTACCTGGATCTTTGCAAAGTCAGTATTTCCTTTAAAGCTTCTTGTATAAGGACGCTTTGCAAATACATCCCGTACGCCATCAAGAGATGAAATATTTGGTGAGAATGCCCAACAATATCAAACATGCCTGCAATACGTAACAGATATGTAGCCCATGTGCTCAAGAGTTAGATAACGAGTTTGACAAGGTTTTAAGAACGTTCTATGGGACGAGAAGGTAACGAAGCTAGGAGGGTTTTCTATTGGACAGAATTTTTCTGGAAAATACCCGATCCACACTGCCCAGCAAGAATGCTGGTCTTGCTTCATAGTTATGCACACGTAAGATTTCGGTGGGTCTCACGCGTTGATAATAACGTAGCAAAGGCAGTTGAGTATTCCAAAAAAAAAATTTTGTACTTGAACACAAAAGAGAAATTGCCAAAGGGAAACACATAGACTAACCAGGTTTTAGTCTTTCAGGAACTTTTACCGCTTGAATAATTGCACCTAACATCATCACAAGACAGAGAGTTGCAAAGTCCTCTCCAGCCTGAGGGGTGCTCAAGATACTGCACGTAAGCGCCTGGTTGGTGACATCAGCATTGGTTAGATTACCATAGTCTGTTGCCATGTTGTTCGAATACCTGCAGAAGGAACATTGAACATCAGTTAATGTTTTCATGCGCTATATTTGAAGCTATACAGTTTTAAACGCGCACGACTTCCAGACCTGTACTGTATATATACAGAAACCGCTAAGGATTTATGAAATAAGGCCGAGAAAAGATAGTCAACACGAACACCGTGCACCAAACACCTTGACACAATGAACGTTTTTTCACGCCGATTTGAGCTTGCCTACACAAAATTGCAGTGAATGAGTTAAAAAATGGCAGCGCACAAACTTTGCAATCGAGGTTATCAGATCTGTAGCACCTGACATACCACCTTGTTGATTTGTACATGGAGACAAATCGTCCTCTTTCGTGGTGACCTACCTCCAATTGTTAAAAAAAATTAGCAAAACAAATTCGAATCTGACAAGGTCAGACGGGGTCACCACAGCGTAAACGATTAGGTAGCACTTAAGTAGGGCCGGCCCTGGCAGGTGCGGGCAAGGCCTTCTAGAGAGAACACCCTGTTCTCTCTAGAAGGCCTTGGTACGGGGCCCAATGCAAGACCTAGGCGCGGGGCCCCTCTGAGCAGTGGCTTTATAACGTCATCATGTTCAGTCAACCGTGTTAAACGGCCATGGCAGAGCGGCCCTGCACTTAAGTACCCGCGTACATGATTGCTGAGTTTGTACCCGAGTACGTGTTAGATCAATACATGTCCTTGTAGCTGTCAGTGTATCCCATCTTAAACTATTTGCAACTGTTTTTTAGTTTTGCAATATTTCGGGAAACAGGAGGGTATCAACATTCTGATTTTCAGAATTCGCGACACGTCGAAGAGGCTCTGTCCGTGTACACTGTCTATGAGCAAAAGCGAACAAGATGGCTATGGCTAAGTTCACATGATCACTAAGTTTTCACAGTATCACTTAGCAATATAACAGTAGTGGTTGTAGAATTTGTCTGGGAATTTCTTGCAAGAAATAGTTCTCACTACTACGGAAACATGATGAAGGACCTTTTTTTGCAAATGTTTACAAGGTTCGTTCTTACTGTTACTAAGGAGTTGATGAGATGATTCTATACGTCAGTGTGGATGGGCCATTTATCTGGTGAACATGAATATCAAACAGGGTGTTGTGCGCAAAGCCCAAGTACGGACTTCCGTTTGCTTACGCTGTTACAGGAATATGCCTAGCCTACACACGAGACAATTCCACATACAGTACATTTGCTTTCAGAACAGTTTTTTGTTATCTGTGCAATATCATCGCATCGTTTATTAGACTTTGCACTAATGAATTGCTACGTCTCTATTTTGTTTTACAACACGAGTTTTGGAATAAAATGAACATACTTGTAAGCACAAGGGAATGACAGAAAAGTGTACATGGTCGCAAATGGTATCATTCTCAGCAGGTAGCGATGTGGCACTCCCGGATATCTTGTGAAGCATGCAGCGGAGACAGTCAAGTTATTACCAAGCAGTGTTGATATATACCACAATATATGGAAACCTGCACATCAACAAATATTCTTCAGTGAAAAACGGTGCAAACAGTCATATTGCAAAAACTACAGTACAATGATTATTAGTTTGTTGAATACACATTCTTCGGTGGCAATATTCAAATTTGAGCTTATAAACTGAAAAAGTCAAAGTATTACGAAGAAACATTACACTGGTCAACAAAAACTATTTTTTGCATGGATCATGAGAACTCATTTGGGGTAATTTTGGGGTGCTGAATTCGAATCTGAGCTCAGATTTTCTTTATCACATTTTTTCGCAATCTGCCGGTTCCTTATAAATGGATTATGCAATAATTCCTCATTCACGGCCTATTCCCCACAGTGATGAAATAGCTGTGCCCATATTTATCAAAATCCCAGACATTGATGACGACGGGTTTGCTTCTGTTAAGTTTTCAACCACTTTCGATGATGACGAAGAGGCTATAGTGCATGACGAATGGGATGCTGATCGAGTTTCTCAGCCTGACCGAATTGAACAATATGATCTGAGATTTAAATTTGCCAAAGCAATCTGCTGAACTGCTGGCTTCCAGGCTGCAGGAGAAATATCTTCTTGAAACGGAGAAAACGCTTCATTTGTAAAAGAAACTGAGAAAGTACTTTCACTCTGATGACAAGCTTGTTTACTGCGCAGATGTTGAAAGCAGAGCTCCGACAAGGGGAGGCGGGGGGGGGCAATGCCCCGGGGAGGCACTTTTGGTGAAAAGAAAGAATAGCAAATGGTCTTTACCACCACCTGGTGGTGGTAGTGGTGGTGGGGGGCGGCACTTTTTGACTCGCCCCGGGACGGCACTTCCCCATGTCGGGGCCCTGGTTAAAAGGTCTTCTTTTTGCTGTGGGCTTGCCTGCATATCATTCAAGTGACTGGAGATTTTTAGTGATAGCGAAAAAAGAAGCTTAAATGTGTCTTGCTTCATAATTGTAACGGTATGGATCTATCCCGGACACTGTCATCCTGAAGGAGAACTGCGCAATCATCAAGGTTGTGTTTAAAAGATTGAAATATTGCGACCACTAATCGTACTGAACTGCATGGATTTGAAAATGGTGAATTTCCCATCGGGACAAGGAGGTCATATCAAATATCCCTGTTTTTCATGCTACTGGAACAGTAGAAACAGTTTTGGCTACATAAGCTCAATATGTTCTGGTCTTAGCTATGAGAAGATAAACGCAAGGATGTTTGATGGGCCTCAAAGCACAACCGTGTTGAATGACCACAACGTCGTGACTGCAATGACCGCGGTTGAGACTCGAGTTAGAATGCGTTTGCTAGTGTTGTGCATAACTTCCTTGGCAATAAGAAAGCTGACAATTACAGACGACGGAGGAGCTTCTCATCCTGCAAAAACTAGGGAGTAGGATGAGCATTAAGGTGCATTATCTTCACAGCCTCCTTAGCGACTTCCCCGAGAGAAGTTTGGCGACGTGAGTTTGGAGCAGGGTGAGCATTTACATCAGGATATCAAAGTGATGGAAGAACGCTACCACGGTCGATGGAAATGCAACATGATGGCAGATTACTGCTGGAGTGTAGTGAAAGATGTTCCAAATGCAGTTCATACGAGATCAGCGACAAAAAGAAAATTTATGTCACAAAGTGATTGTTTTTAGACCGCGATATGATTTTTGCAATACCACTGATATTTTTAAAGTAACAGTGTTACCATTTCATGCATTTTACGTGATTTTTCTATGGGTATCTGCAAATTTAGTTTGGTGAGGAAGTTACAAAACTAGAAAAAGTTTATCCTACAGATTGTATTTTTTCCGTTTGTTTCAACTATTTAGTGTCTGTATTCTATAGTCAGTAATTCTCAAAAAGGATGAAAGCATATGAATAGTTTTGGAAATGCGTTGTTGGAGTTACTGTTACTAATTGCTAACATTATTCCATGTCTCTATATATGGGTACTTAGAAAGCAATGTAAAATTTTAAACTTGTTTAGATGTCATATCTGAAAAATGTGACATGATTAGCAAAATATAACACCAGATTCGTGTTCAGCGCACCCAACAAAATCCTTCGAAAAGTTCCATGTAAGAACAGTCGTGTTGACCAGAGTCAGATAAACATCCATTACTAAAATGCCTTCAGAAAACAGAAGCTCTGTTTACAATTTTTTAATGTAGTTGTGTAGAACTTAAACATCACAGGTAGTTCTGAACTTTCGCGTTTTGTGCTTCCAATGATTTAACTATAGAAAAACTAAAAACAAAATAAACTCAAGTAGGTAAAATCATTTCTGCCTTAATTAATGCTAGGCAATAAACTGCAGGTAAACATGTTGCTCTGGAGACCAATCTGCAAACAAAACTAACAATTTTCGTTTACAGTGGCCTCCAACACGAATAATTGCAAGTACATCAACAAAAATTTGATAAAAAAATTGCATTCCCGTGCGCGTAAAAGAGCAAGCAAAGGTAAACACAGTTTGGGAAAATATGAAAGAAGTTATTGAGTTAGGTGAAGTGCAACAGACTCTAACGCAACTACCGCGTTTCTACAAAATCCAAGACAAAATGGCAACCTTGGAGTTTTGCCAAAATGCAAGTAGAAATGATCCATGCACACGAGAGAAATCCTTACCGTATTTCGGGACGACGCATAGGAATGGACAGAGGTAAAAAGTGAAGCTGTTTGTAACTCCAAGTGCTTGGATTGCAATAAAACCATAATCGCAACAGAAGCAGGTTTCTCGCACTCCAGGTGAGATGCAGTTGAACGCATGAGCGCATGCGCTTCCCAGAAATGTGAAGGATGTTCCTGCATTACAATCAGAGAAATAAGATTTTTCGCCAGCAACAACTGGCTGAAATTCAGAAGTGCACGAAGATTTGTAGCTTGTTTTTGTTGAAACAAACTTAGCTTTTTCATACTTATGATAATGCAGGACACGTTATATTTATTTTGAAAAGGAACTCCGTGGGGTTGTTTTCTTGTTGGAAGTTTAGTACGACATTTTTGAGGATAAAGCTTATTCCTGTTGATGTAGCGTCCAAAAAAGTAGTCGTTGAGACGACAAACATTTGCTTGCATGAAACTTTCTTTGCATTTTTATTTGTTATAATTTAATGTTTCAAGCTGATTTAATTAACATACTGTTAGGTGCTACATGTTTTAAAATACAAGAGTGCTAGTTGACACAGCGATGCAATTTCTACCCTATAATTTTTAGTAACCGTATGGAGAAGCTTGCAAATATTAATGAAACAAAAAAATAAGTGACTAATCACCTCTAACTTATTTTTTATCTGTATCTGATGTAAATCGCCAGTGAAAGGCTCTAAGCAATAAACGTTTTATTTTGTCGAAGATACGTGGGCGGATAGGCATTTAGCACCATCATGAAGCACAAAATTGCTATTTTGCTTTAGTACATGTTTTTGATACTGTGCTTACTATTGCACTTACCGAATACGAAGAACCAATACGGCCACAGCAAGGAATCGGCGTAACTTCGGTCACCAACATTCTCAAGCATAAAACTCCAAAATCGCCACGTTAATATCAATCCTGGTATAGCGTGCGTCCAGAAGTTGAAAGTTTCATTTGTAGGATGAAAGACGCTAAAATAAATTGCGCATGAGATCAAATTAACTTTGTTATCCTGTGAAAAAGCACTCCGACTTTGTATCGTATAATCTTCTGATACAATAATAAATCGCAGGAGGTTGTACAGCTTCACAGAGATTTGGTGGGAACCTGTTTTCAAGCAGGCAATTGTCATAATCTTGGCTTTTTTACTGGGCATATATGCCAAAATTGAAAATTTGGGTATATTTTGAAAGTGCTTGGTATACAAATTTTTGATTTGGTATACATGAAATATTTGGTACATTTTTTCGGGGGTTTAGTTGAGTCTTCATAAACCAAATTCTTTGTTATATTACAAAGGGTAAACAGAGAAACCACATACGAGTACAGTAGTGGTGTTGACGCTATATAGTAAAGGTTCGGTGATTTTACTTGATATGGGAGTAAGAGTGGAGTTTGGGTAAGCCGAGAACGAGGTTGGAAGAGACCTGAGTTCTGAAAAAAAACTGAACTTAACTCTAGGTGTGCGTTTTCAGTCAACCAATGTCATCCAAAAGTTATTAAGCTGCATATGAGAGTGGCAGAAGATTTAGAGAAGAGTGGCTGATAGATTTTGCATCACTTGCAAAGCAGGATTCTACTTGTGCTCTGTCTCCCTTCTGCAAACTGTGCAAAAAGAAAATTGCAACCCGCAAAGCAGCTAGTATACAGCACAGTAATACGGTGGACCTTAAAAGAAATGAAAATGCAGTTGTAGGTGTTGGAAGGTTACATTTACCAGTGGTTAATAAATCTGTCACTGCTGAAGTTAAAGAAAACAGAAATTGAGCTTGCAGCTTTAACTTTATGATGCCACTGCTCAACAACAACTACTGATCATCTAACTGAGTGAAGTAGTAAAAAAGCATACAAAAACAGCATTATATTTTAAAACTCCAAGTGCTTGAATTACAATGTTACAGATAAGTTCGGTTTATTTATAGACTAGCTTGGTTACATCCGTTGTAAGAGTTGGCAACCCTGGCTCCAAATTCATTTACAACTAGGCAGTCAAACAAGGTCCATCTTAAAACGACCACCAAGAGCTTACATAAAATCTAGTGGCAGCCAGCAATATCTCTGGAACCGGGTGATAGAAATGAACAAAACCTTGTACGCAAACGTAGTTACAACATCAATTTTCACATGAAAAGAAAAAACTGGACTGTTTCAGCTTTTACCAAACCTCAAACCGATTGCTACGTTAAAATGCGTGATGTATACAAAAATGTATTACGTGTAGTCTGTCAATCCTCGCGAACCGTTTTTGAAGAAGTATCAGAACAAATGTCTCACAGAAAACGGTAGAAATTTTGTTTCGGATTCCCATCTCTCAAAAACACTAATACCTTACCCTTATTTTGCCAACAACTTACAAGTGGTACAAAGTAAGGAGGAATAGCGGGAAAAACCGCATTTCACGAACACTGTCAATCTCAAACAAAAGGATACCTGCGAGTGTTTCTCAAGGTAATTAAATTCTCCGGACGCTTGAGCTTTGAGGCTTAACGTGACGGGCGGCAAGATCTAACTTGACGAAAAATTGCTGTTGCTAAGTTGCTGCAATCACTATTAACACTATAATTAACACAATGACGCATGTCTGACAAATTACTAGTTTAAAGAATGAAAATTGTTTCAAGATCAGTAAAATGGATCCAGTTACTTGAGAGCTCGTCGGAGTTCAAATTACAACTTTCTTTAGAGATTGATTGATTCGACAGAAAGGAACCCAGACAGCCAAAGGGGCGTAGCGTCAGTGAATGCAAGTGCATGCCATGCTTTCAGTGAATAAAACTGAATCACTTCGAAACTTGAAATGAAGTTTTAAATCAAAAACACACAGAAAAATAAAAAACAAAAACTTCTCGCAAATCTTCGTTGTCAAAGTTTTTTGCAATTTAAGTTAGTTCCCGTAACAGAGGTTTTCAAACGTTTTTAGGTTTGCTATTGAATTCCGTAAAAAAAATTGGGTAAACACGCATGCGGAACGGGAAACACCCATGCAAAATCTGCGATTGAATGCGTGTTTCCAAAAAAATTTTCAAAACTAATTAAGTTTTTGTTAAAAATGCGCAAAGGTTTTGAAGCTGAGCAACTTTTTTTGCTAGTATGTAGTACAAAATTAGTTCTATTCAAAAGTGTTTATTTATTAGCGAAATTTTTTGTTTTTGGATACCGGTAAATTTACTTTTCGTAAGCACTGCAAAATTGCTATTGGAATCAAGGCATGCAATTTTCAATTTTGCTTTCGCTTCGGTGACGCACTGGTGCCACGCCTAGTGATTTTTCACTAGAACTAGTGATTTTTAGAGTGATCCAGTGATTTTTTACTGCAATCTAGTGATTTTTTGCAAAGTATGGTTGCTTTTTTCTAACTTTTCAGCCCTTTTAACCCGTTAACAATTGATTACGTGAATCGTTGTTTAAATATTTGCACCAAAAAGTACGAAAAAGTGTTTCTAATTTCTATTTCTTATTGTTCTCACGCCCGTGCTCTTTACTGCTGCAATGTTGGCCATGACGGCACTTTCATTTCCTTGCAGGAACACTGCAGTGGAAATAATTAATGAAATGGTAGGTTGACTTGATTGGTCTAAAATACTCCGTGAGTGGTGTCGTTTTCAGCTCTTGAAAACAGCTTGAAGATTGTTGGTATTATATTTTCCAGGTTTCAGCAACATCTATGTTAAGAAAATTGCAAATGATGTAAAGGTTTTTGGGTGATAAAGTAAATAATCAATTCATTTCCAACGAAACTGCGAATTTCGACGCAAAAATTTTAAATCTAGTGATTTTTTTTCTAATCTAGTGAATTATTTTTGTTAATCTAGTGATTTTTGCAGAGAAGCCTGTGGCAGCACTGGTGTGACGCAACCGACATGGAGACCTGAATGACTAGTCGCATGACCTGCTGTAGCTCTGTGTTGAAATTTGCAGACTACAGAGAAGGAGCAATTTGTAAAGTTTGCGTTTCAACTTGCAGGTATATCATATTAGAACAAAAATGGGAGCTATGGTGGGAAGTAGCTGTTGGGATGGCGTAGCAATTAGGCAAGTTTTAGCCCAACAACCTAGTAGATTACCTCTTCCGTTTGCACGCACTTGGGCCCCAAGTGCGTATAAACAGAAGCTAGGTAGTCTACTAGGTGCAGATATTAGGCCAACACCAGACTTGAAGCTGGTAGGCTAAAGCCAAACAATGGTTTTCTAAGGAAATTCAACCCAAACCTGTACGACAAATTCAACTGATTAGTTCCATTGCTGGCCGTGTCTGCTTTTATCCAACAAAGATACAGTAGTTCAGCCTGGGGATCAGCACAATGAGGGTCGATGTGAATAACTTGAATCCTAGGCTACAGGTGCTGGATGCCATGATACCACTTATTCACACTTGACAGCTTCTGTAGCGCAACACATTTGGTCAAACCACCATTAATATGTTGCTGGACAACCAAAAAGTACAATATTGGACTTAGAAAAAATTCTTTGACCATAGGTTACTGTACGCCTACGTCCTAAGTGCCTATTTTAGGCACTTTGTCTAAAAAACTTGCTTGCCAAAGTATGAGAACTGACTGTTGATATTTCCCCAGATGTGCGCCATAGGTATGGAAATTATGTATTTTTACATCTTCTGTTTCCTACGTTTTGTGCAGTTTAGCCCTGAAGTAAGTGCTACAGTGAATCCAGTAGCCTAACTGCCGAGCCAAGTCACAAAAGTCATGCATTGCAGTAATGCAGCAGTTAATAAGTCTTTCAACCTTTGGCCTAACATGTTTGGTGTTATGAGATTTCAACATTCAAGGTGTGCAAATGTAAGTTCATAAGTACTGTTATTTGTGTTGTTAGCCTGTCATATGCACATATAAATCTGAATTGTTTGTGATGTTTGTGTGTTTTGTATACTTCTCATGTTTTGATCTCCTCATGGTGAACGTTGCTGTGTGAACAATTTGTGTTTTTATGAAGAAAATATTCATTTCCATTTATTCCGTTTAGCTAGCTTGACAAGGGCTGTGGTTATTACTTCTTGGCAACTTTCTGTTCTAGAAATTTGGTTACTTAGATTTTGGCTGTTTCATCGTGGTGGTGTCAGTGCCAAGGTACACCTAGATTTAGTCACAATATACTTAAGACTTGGTTAGTGATCCACCAAACCTCCAGAACTGCAGTTAAAATATGGTTACTTATCTTCTGCTTGAATGTGCGATTGTCAAGTGAATCACATGATAAGGATCTTTTTAAAGTCCAAGTGAACTTCATGGCATTGCCATGTCAAAAAAACATTGGTGCATGTATTGCTGAAATTCTGAAAGACAAAGCATCGTGTTTGAATCACAATTATTTGGATTGGAAGCTTTTGCAAACAGATCGTGCCGACGTTAACTGAGCACGTAGACGTCATCGAGACGCAAACCAAAAATTGCATGCGTAGTCAAATCGCCCACGCTGCGGGGCGCCTGCCATGTGCAGATCAGCAATCAGGCAACTCAACAACCAGTGGGTTCGATGCAAGCACCGAAGCTTTGTTCTTTCGTTTGTTAACTGACAACTTGAGCTGCAACCGCCCAAAGAAATGAACTGCTTTTTACAGTAGGCCGCAATATTCGCTATTACTCTTTCATGAAGTGCGTTCTTCTACAAAAAGTTGCCTTCAAAACGATTTGCTAAAAATGCTACAACTTCACCTATCTCCTAAAACCACATCCTTGTTTCGAGGACCGCGAGGAGTGTTTCGAGGGTCACATTTACACAATCAATAGAGCTAATGGTTGGAGCATACTAAAGAGAGAGACCACTAAGTTTAACCAACCAACAGAATCGATTTGAAACTTGTTTGAAATGATTACATCTCTCAAAGTCTTCTTTCCAACCCATTACTTAAAACCGATTTTATCGAACTTCTTTCGACGCCAGAAGTGGACAAGTCTCACAAGCATTGAGGCGAAATTGAAAAACCAACGCACAGCGATGCCTGAAAGACTTTAGGGGTACGCTGAAAATCAACACTAATGAGTTCAGACTCGCATAATGTAAGGAGAGGTTCCGCAGTTGCATNCAACAGGACGTAATTATAGGCATATATACGCAAAGACTATTTGCTTCTGATCTTCTGCATTTCNCAAGATATTGCGACATTTTGTCATTTTTAAATGAGCAGTAACTTTATTATGCAAAGTTTTGACGGTACGCAGTTCTTAAGACCGTTGTCAATGTCTGTCAAAAGTGTTTTTGGCCGCTGAGGCCATCAACGGTTGCAGTTGTATTCCCTGCAAAAGTCAGTGTAGCAGTAATGGAGTAAGATTGTACGTTTTGTTGAATACAACTGAGTACAATTCGGAGTTATCACTGCGTTGGAATTAACATTTTTCACAGCTAAAAGTAACAGTAACCATGAATGCAACTGAGTCTAATGAAATTAAAATCAAGAAAGGTGTAAAAAGCCTTTTTCTCTTACTTAACCACACAGCTGCCGGTTGACACCCTGATAGCTTGCAGCAAGGTCACTCATTTCCAATTTCCCGTCTTGGGTGTTGTTGACGTGAAACGACCCACTGCAGAGGCCACAAAATGATGGCCGAAATAATCCGACTGCTGGAAATGTGGTAATCTCTTGATGGTGTGCTTTTCCAATCGGAACGCAATTTACTAACCACGTCGTTGTAATTACCTTAGTTCAGCGCTTCTCAGCATTTTGGGCCACGAACTCCCATTCACGAATTTGTTTTTTCTCGGGGCCCCAATTCATATCGAACCCATTTTGTCCGTCCAATCAGAGCGGAAGGATAATGCAAAGCGAGAAATAAATGACGCTGAATGATTCTGTTTAAATAAGAGTTGATGAAGCCTACCTTGTATGCGGAATTTATACTCTGTTAGATCTTAGTGTCTGATTCTTTGCTGGGAAAGGCTTTCTTTCGATAGACAGTGACGCTGAATATTGTTTTACTCTTTACTGTACAAACTGGCAGCATCAGTGGAACGGACTGCGTTGCTTCTTATTGCACAATTTATCAATTCTCTGAGCTATATCTGACAGGCGAACTCGTAAGTCACAGTCCACGGTATGGACCTATATTTTGTTTTCGTATTTGTAAGAGCTGAAAATGTTGTATCACACACGTAGGTATAGTGCAAAAGGCAATAAAATTTTGGTTGCTTTTTGTGAGAGCTATGAATATTCATTCTCAACGCTTAACCATATTTGACCTATCTAAAATTATTGTTATATACCGTTGTCTACCGAGAATAATTCTCAAAGAAATTCCATGCACTGATACACACTAGCATAGCGATAAGACCGGCATTCAAATAAGTCGCCATGAAGTCTGCATTAAGCAAGAAAACAACTGAGCATAATCAAGCACACAATCTGTTTCGACTTAAGATCACACAACATACAGTACATGCAGGAAGTTGTCAAAATGTTTTGAGACCTTCTATTGTCTACTTTAAGACACTGTATGTCAAAGGTGGTGAGATACTGCAAATGCAACATGCCAACAGCGACAAACACGGCATCGTGCAAAGCAAGACCTTTCGGCTTTGTGAGGTTGGAAGTGAAAAAGGGAAGTTTAAAAATGCATAAAAATTGTGCACCAGCTTGAAAATATTGCTGGAAATAAACTTCCAAACATTTTTTGAATAATGAACTTATACTGTGCAGGTAGATTCTATGATGCAACTCATTCAAGCAAGTTTTTTCTTTCCCTGCAAGTTCAAAAATAGACTCTGCTACAAGCGCGAACAATGACCTTTGGAACATGAGTAACGAAATAGATTTGCAACAATGCAGCGCAAACTTATATTAAGCCATCCATGCATTATTCAAAAATCGAGCGTTTTTATGGCGCTTAATCTATCATCGATCGGCGTCGAATACGATGGCAAACGTTACGCCGTGCATATATTTTTTCTTAGAGCTTGCAGTCTGGTTTCTTTGTAATGTCCATGTGGTGCCTTCTGTGCCAGCGAAATTTACCAATTTGCAAATATTCTTTAAGACATGTGTTGAAATGCACGTTGGTACATGGCCCAACAAGTTTGATACTATCTTTCTTTGTTATACAGCAACTGATTTTCACGCGTCCTGACACGCTATGACTCAGACCACATCGTAGCTTGCTTATTACCAGCACTTGAGGCTTAGGCTATTTTTTTAATTTTGTATATTGGCGAATGAGGTTCCGAGTTTTGCCTGATTGTCGACAAAGTACTATGTTACTTGGGCCACTTGTAAACTCATAATGTATGTGTATTTGGGGAGGTAAAAGTCCGTCTATACAGTTTTCTGAGCTACACTTGATGTAACTATAAGAAAATTTTAAAGATACAGAAACCTAAAAGCTTGTATAGTCACTGAATGACTGGCTGGCAGAAGGATGCATTACGTTACTGGTAATTTTAAAACACCCTGAACTCATTATTTACGAAATTAAGAACATCGTGCCCACAGTATCAGTTTCAGACCAAAAACTAAAAATAGAAGATAAACCCGATTTGCATCTATCTACAGCTAAAAGCAAAAGGAGACCACAAATGGAATGCTCATGGAAAATCACTCATAAGGGTTAGTTTAAACAACTACGTGCAAATACATTGCCCTTCTATAAATCATACTGGATGAGTATCGAAACCGCTTTAAACCTGCAACTTTCTGCATTTCTCCCGAAGTGTATCAAAATCGGAAGTATAATAGCAATTTACTTGGAATCATGATAATACGAGGTAAAAAAACGCTAAACAGGACAACCTGCTGTGAAAATCGTTGATTTTGATCGACAGTGAAATTCGTCATATTGCTCTTTCATGCTGCACGAAGCTGTGAGACAATTTTTTTAATTTCAAAGAGAGTGTCATTCAAACCCAGTTAAAAACAATGAACAATCATTCCTAAACGATGAAGCAACATTCTGTCAAGTTTTTCAATTTCCCCCGGAACATAAGATATCTAAAATGTCTCGTTTAATTATCGCTACAGGAATATCGGCAAATGTAGGTAATATAACATTAGTATATTGAAAACTGACGTATCGCATTACTATTAGAAAGAAATTGATATTGAGTTATTACCTGTTTCACCCTGATATGTTTTTTGATCTGTTACATTCTGACCCCGATTGTGCATGATTACCATTGCGTTTAACAGGTTTATTTCTATCGCCTTTACACTGATATTACGTTACATCAGGATTTTTTTTAAGGAAAAGGTTAGGTACCCGGTATGGACCTGTAGGGACTCGATTTCTCTGATTCCAGGGACCCGATCTTATCTGATTCTAGGGACCCGAATCGGGCCCCTAAAATACCTTTAAAAAAACTGATTACATGATAGAAATAGTCTCGTAGAAGAATGACTTGTTTCATTTACAGTCGTTTTCAAGGGATATTTTCTAATACGTTTTCATTAGAAAAAAAAGACATCTCCATAATTACTACATTCGCAATTGGAGCATATTATGAGTGATGGCATACATTTCAGTGGTTTTAGATACTAATGATACCTGAGAACGACGATGGTTTAGTGGCACCTAATCATTTTGTCATTAGAGAGATGGAGTTATCGATCCATCAACCGTGAGCGACAAGCGACAGCACTTCATTTGTATCGTAATATACTGACGGAGACGGCCTTAACAGGAGGTTTCTTCCCTGCACCACTGAGCGCCATCGAGGAAATGATGCGGAAAACTCACAACGTTGGAACAATTACCTTATAGCTTTCAATGACGTTTGAAAATGATCAAGCATTTTCTCTCATAGTTTTTGGCTAAAAATAATTGATTTCCCTCAGCTACGCATTTGATCGTTGACGATAATTTGCACACAGGTCTGCACGGGCGCACATACTGCAATTAAAACCAGCATACAATCGCTTACGTTATTCTTCGCGTCGATTAACAATAGATAACGCCGTATAACAAATTCACCCTATTAATTTTTTATGCAGAACTATGTTTAATTATTATTTTCTCTGGCGGATCATTAACACAGTACAGCCTGCTGCAAAAATTTGCTTCAAAAAAACAGAAGATAGCGCCCAACTGAATACAACTTTGGTTTTTGTCATGGCTCAAGAAACCACCACAAACTTATGGTACGACTTAAAAACAGTAGTACAGTTTTGGAAAAGATGCTATACGAAGAATTTTTACAATTCGATATATTTCCGTTTCGCAGTTCTAAGAATTTTTATAGTTTTAATGTAATTTACAGGAGCGGGCATAACAATTTATTCCAGAACAATCGGCGTTGGCAGGTTATGCAGAAAGTGATTACATTTACATTAACAGCTGTTGACATTGTATAGAGTTACTGAATGAAAACTTGTTACTCTTGTTTTGCCAAATTTCTAATAACTTCATTAATATTAGAAAATAGTGTTCTCTTGACTTATGTTATCGGTGATGGTTTAATACAGATATTGAGTGTATTTTCGAAGGACAGGACAAGGTCGTTTAATAAGCTGTTCGTTTACGTTTAAAATTTCATTTTCCTCCTTTACTAAGTCGTGCATTGCAAAGCAAAAGCTGCGTTTTGTAGATATTGTTTTTCACAATATAATGAATGACACGTAAGATTTCAATGAACCTTATGACAGAATTCTTAATTAGGGAAGTTCTGGATAAACCACCATCACAAAATTTAATGCTGTAGAACAGTGCTTCTCAACCTTTTTGATGTCGCGGCCCACTTTTCGCCGAGACTTTGATTTTGGGCCCACTTCACGAAAAATTTGTTTCAGAACTCA
>JGI24159J19872_10005322_pt1 | contig 16619 bp, 9 predicted proteins | sample Ectturendosymbi4_FD_19872 | JGI IMG/M metagenome (IMG submission 19872) | reverse complement strand
GTGTCTTACTAAATTGTTGACATTTCCAGAATAGCCGCGAGCATTCAGTTACGAACAGTAGCGTTCGAAACCTTAATTAATGATAAATTTCCGCTTTAAAACTTTACAGGCGATGCCGCGCAAACTGGACAGTATGCTGAAGAAATATGAATGTAACTAAGCACAGCCTAACTGTTACCAGACAGAAGAGCACACACATTTTTAAGCACAGTTATAACAAAATAGTGACCTTTTAAAACAATACACGCCGGAGTTAAATAATCTTTAGCTTATAATAGGTTTATATTTATAAGTAAGATGCTTGAATAAGAGAACCGAATTATATAAATCGTTGATCTCTTAAAACGCAAATTACTAAGATGCAGAATTACGTTATAAGAATTCTATGAGCGTTGTGACAGGTCGAGAAGTGCTCGAACATCATGGAATATTGTATTTTGGTGAGTACCTTTCTGTTTCATTTGAAATTATGATTCATGGCAAATAAAAATAGTAATAAAAATACAATTCTCAAGTGTGTATCTGTTGAAGTGAATTGTTTGAGGTATCAGAAATAAATAGGCCTGTCAACCAGACTTGTTTCTGCGAGGACGGACCTGGATTCATGAAATGAGAACCCATGCATAAGAAAGATTTCTTCTGAATCCAAATCACAGCAATTTCATCTCTTAGAGGTCGTGATCTGTGTAACATTTGGTGTTTGTTTACCTCATTTCACATGCTGGCAATTAAAGTCACCAGCGTACAAGTTATGGCAGGGAAAGTTTGGGATTGCTATCAGGAAAAAATGCGAGGTAGGAAGTTCAATGTCTACACACAACAACCAACCAATCTCCGGTTCTACTTCTGGAGGCTGATCAACCAGTGTCCACGTCAGGTGCTCATGAACGAGTGTCGCTTAGCTATGCTTCCTCTTCAAGACTGATCCAGATACAGTAGATTGAAGTTAGGTACCACCAGCTGGTCTGCTGTTGTAATGTCTATATATTGCACTAAATCAGTGGTTCTCAAACTGTGGTACACGTACAACTAGTGGTACGCTAGGGTTTTTCAGGTGGTACTCGAGCAGCTTTCCTGTCATATTCGAAAAGCTTTGTTAATTCGTTTCTGTGTTATAATTCGTTCGTGTGTTATGCTAATGTTGCTAATTCGTTTATTTNNTATATTAATGTAAAGTACATTTGAGCAAATTNCGTTCTTCTGAAACCAGGGGTGTACACTCCAACATTAAAAAAACATCAGGTGGTACGCGATCTCAANAAGTTTGAGAACCACTGCTATAAAGCAATGGAAATAAAAAGAGCGCATGAAATCTAGCAAAATAATTTTATCATTTTGCCGCATCTGTTTAGCAACTTTCGAAGTGCAATTAAAAGGCGTGCAATGCTGCAAGCTTTACTGAAGCCAAAGAAGAAGCTCTCGAAGACTGGGTACTGCCACACCTAGTGTTCTGCAACACGCAAAAAACGGCATGAAAATTGGAACTTGCCTACAGAGAGATGTGACGAGTAATGATTACTTAGTGTAGGAATGTTTAAACTCGTCAGACACTTTCAAAAAATGAAAGACCGCAAAGGCTGTGGCTCCAGGTTCAACATTGCTTACGTTTTCGCAGAAAAAGCAACAGATCAGACAGAAAAGTTGTTTTTCCTTATCCATTAATTAGCTGCAGCGCTGCGAAAGCTTGAAACGAAACATGACCGAGACCATTGATAAACGGAGACGCAGAAGGCCTGGAATGGTTCGTCTCTAAATTATTTAGCTGCATTAGTTGCTATAAAATCAACGCATGCGATAGCGAATGGCAGGCCTGATGGCGATGGAGTAACGCAAAATTACAGCAGGAAGACGAAAATCGAAAATCTGGCCGCGTTAGGGCGAACTCTTCTTTGATGTCGCTAACGGCGACCGACAGTTCAAGAAGCGGCCAATGCCATCGATAAATAATTTAAACTTAACAGACAAGTCACAAAAGCATCAAGGTTAGCCACGCAGGTAGTGACAAAACACTGGTTCTTAATCTTGGTCTGCAACGATAAGCAGCCTGTTCGTCAGTGGGTTAGTCGAAGCAAAAATTTTCGATTTTTAAAAAGGTTCTAATTGCCAGGGCCAGATTACGACGGGAAATCTGCATTCTAATATGCAAAAATCTGCATTCTAATATGCAGGAAACGTTGAATGCCGAATCAAGGGCATGCCACCACGAACAAGAGCTGGGGTTGCTTCACTGCCATGCTGACGGTCGGCAACTCTCGTTGGCAGCCCGTATTGACATCAGTGAAACGTGCCACATTTAGCCTAATTAGTTATGCTTCCTCTGGAAAAAGCTTGCCTTTGACTGCTGGGCCTAAATTTAGACGTTGGTATGCATGAGTCACGACGGTTGGCTGTGACAGTTCGTTGAGCAAACGCATTGAAAAATTTTACCGCTCACCTCTCCGTGCGCTTCAGGTGTATTTCACTACCTGTTGAACAAGTCTTTTATTTTAAAATTCGCATAGTTAAACATGTAACCACAACATTGATGCGCGAATGCAAACACCCTGATCCGTATCCTAACTCGCTGACTTTAAGCAGAAAGACGAAAATTGTACGAAATACGTTGTGTGCCGAAATCCACTGTGCAGGTCTAAGCAGTGCAGGTTCCTGTTTCCTACAAATTCGCCGGTAAACGCTCTATACCTGGGCAACATCACAAACGTTTTTTTGGAAGAGAAGATGAAGCAGCCGCCCTTTGCATCAAGCTAAGGCCTGAAGGCTGAGATAGATAGAAAACACCACTCGCCATCTCCAATGTCAAACTCAACCGTCGTGTAATGGACCCCAGGTAGTGATCGGAGGCGCCTTCCAAAGAGACCACACTCTCGATGGCTCGCCATCCTGTTGCAAAGCACGACTCCTGTTCACGGGCATCGGAGGGAGTTTTTCCAGGGGGGCCAATAGGGGATTTTTCCAGGGCGTGGCCAAAAGGAGTTTACAGAGGGGCAACACTGTTGAAAATTCATTTTACCAACGCCAAAACTAAGAGGAGAACATTTTTCTACTAAAATTTTAATAACAAAATATCACATTCAAAAGCCAGGAGGATTGCCCCCTACCTGTCATCCCCTTTCAACGCCCATAACCCTGTTACACTGGTTCTCGAGTTGTAGATGCCCAAATTTTGACCTCGGGTAAGGATCAATGAAAAGGATTGGTGGTTATATCTGAACTTCATATTCGGCAATATCTGAAGTGTGCTTTGTTGGCGATGACAATGTAACGAAAATACGATACCCGTTTCCATAATCTACAGCTTCACGAAAAGTAGAAGCCTGTTCGTTCCAAGTGAAATCTTTTCAATGTTTTTTTTTTTAAATTTACGTAAGCAACCGACAAGCATTCCACCACGGACAATACGCGGCATTTTTTAAGATTCAGTTTTTTTAAACACTAAATACTATACTAACTTTCCTGCTCAAACCCGGAAAATTGTCTGACATGAATATGCTGCATTTTCGTCGCAGATTATTATCCATCCTTGTTGTCAAAATGCAAGCTTGCAGCTCCGGTGTGGTTTTCGGTAGTCATTTGCAAGTAGGAAATAGGTGCATAGCATCTTTACTGCTCGGCGTGATCCCGCTGTTTCAGACAAATTAATCGTGATTCTATGCTTGGAACGATTTCCAGACGAAGAATAACAGAGAAAAAAGTTTTTATTTATTCAAACTAGTTTATCTTCTAACGGGTTTCAATCAGAAGCTCCATTATGGTGTAGAAATACAATGCTTATCACCCTTTGGCGTCCGAAAATTCAAAAACCGTCTTGAACATCACCAGCACCCTTTTCTTCTGGTTCTCAATCAATCCACAGCCATAGGGGTCGGAAGGAGGGAGCAGGGGGGCTTGCCGTCTTCTGGATTTTGAAATTTTACTTTTTTCTAGTACATTTTTAGCACAAAAAGGCCGTTTTCTTAGTTTCGAGAAGGAAGAATGAAATTTCAGCACTACTGGCCACCCCGGAAATATCTTTATTGCTACCTCTGAAAAAATTAACTATTGGCCCCAACCCTGAAAAAATCTTTCCGAAGCCCATGTCCGCAGCATGAGTGATGAGTATAAATTACACTCAATCCACAGAATGAGTAATGAGTATAAATTACGCTACAAAAAAGTGCCCACCATGTTCTGAATGTGACACGTACGCTTCGATCTTCGGAAACGTGATAGTGAAAAATTAAGAAGATCCTGTAATTTCTATGCTTAATACTTTTACAACCAACTTGCTGCGTTTAACTGATTCACATGGGAGTGATTGAAAAGCTGGTTGTTTTGCGAATACATGAATGTCAGAAGCACGCGAAAGAGAAACGCTCGTGTTGTGACTTATGCGTGGGCTGTCGCTAAATATATTTCGTAAAAATGGAAAGTTAACCACGCGTGTCAACCACGTGTCAAAGTTAACCACGCGTGTCAACCACGTGTCAAAGTTAACCACGCGTGTCAACAAGCTTAAACCGCCCCTCAGAACGGATCTACTGGACCAATTTGTCTGCAGCGAGAAGAAAATCGCGCGTGTAACCATAGGCGTAGCCAGGGGCGGCCAAAGGGGCCATACCCCCCAAAAATTTTTGGAAAATATGGTTATTTTGTGCTTTGAGAGGCGTTTTTCCAACCTAAAATCATACATTTTGGCCCCCCAAAATTTTTGGGCTGGCTACGCCACTGCGTGCAACGCCTTCACTCAAATATTTTGACCCTAAAACGTTTAGCACCTTTCGGAATATCGAAGTGAAGAAATCACACATTCTCGCTAAAATCTTCTTGAAGCTTTTGTAATAACAGTTGTGCTCCGTAGGTTGTTTTTTTCCTTCGAAGGCATGCTTAAGATAATGAGATTTTCTGCGGCTTACCCTTTGGTTCAAGCAAAATAGGCGTTGCCTGAGATGTGAGAAGCTGGTGAGTTGGACAGAACTCTCTACCTTCGTACGTTTCGGTTTTCTCTTATTTCGCTTAAGCCAATAATGAAACGTGTTTTGAAACGAAAAAAGACTAATTTAAAGGTAAAATCTTTCAAATTTTTTGTTTTTTCATTTGCAAGGCAGTGGTTATCTTTACAATGTGCAGATTTCTCGTGGTCGTAGATTGATCGGCTGCATAATGAGAAGAAATCTACGCAGCATAGCGATGAGCTCTTTCCTCCTGCCAAACCAGAGATTGGACATTATAGCCACTCCACAATTTACGAGGAAAATGTCACTGGAGCGTCAAAAGCCTATGGCGGTATGAATTTCCCTTTGAAAATGCAGTTTTTTGAAAACCTGTAAACAATATATTGCCGGAATCTCAGAAGCGTTGTGTTTATCGATGTCCATTATATCACCTTGTTTTTAGAAGAATCATGAAAACTGCGTAATCAGTGAGGACTTTGTGTAGTATTTGGTCTAGACTTGAGATTCTTGCTTTCTAGGTGGATACTTCAGTCATAACCAATGTTGCTAAATGTGCTATTTTTCCGCAAAATTTGGTTATTTTTTATTTTTTCGTGGTAGGTAAAAACTAGCGTTAAGCGGATTTTTTGGTTATTCTTTAAAAGTGGCGGATTTTTGTTGAGTTTTCGTCGAGATTTAGGCCAGTGAATGGTTGTAAACAAGCTGTTAAGTTACACTTAATACAACACTCATTCACTACTGTGCACATAAGGTCTTGATAAGGGTATCGAGCACTTCAATCCAGCATTAACGTAGTGTTTAGCTAGGCTTCAGTGACCAGCACGTCACGTTGGAGTGCACGAATTTACCTATGGAGAATTGACAGTTTGGGAATGCATAGAATGGTTAAGGGTATGCAAATAGTATTGCAATGATTTGTTGGTCTCAATTGCGTCAGTGATGAAATTTTCGATCTGAAATTCTTCACCTAGTATGTGCATTGTGCATACACGGTAGAAGCACAAATTGTACTTTTTTCAGAGGATATTATTTTTTTCTTTGTGTTTCAGATTGGGTTAGAGCAGGGGTTTCCAACCTTTTCACCATCTCGTACCACTTGGGCACCCTGTATTGTCAACGCGTACCACTTCTTCCAGAACAACCAATTTGATCGAATCTTAGTTTATTCAGAAGAATGATATAAATCAAAATAACTATAAAAGACAACAACTAAATTTAATGGGATTTTTGTTTTTTTTTACCTTCCACCGATCGGTCTATGCGTGACCTAAATTTGCTAACAGCAAATTTTATAATGTTACGAAACAATAGGAATAGCAGGCTACAGGAAAATTTATTTATTTAGAAGCATAGCCCGATACGCAAACTAGAAAGCTGTGAATCCAGGTTTTTGTGAAAAAATGGAAGTTACTCGCGTACTACCTGGATGACCTTCGCGTACCACTAGTGGTACGTGCACCACAGGTTGGGAATCCCTGGGTTAGAAGTTGTTTCAAATTTGGCTACCTTTGGCTATTTTTATGTGAAATTTGGCTACAAAATTTTATGAAATATGGCTAAAGAGCAGTCAGGGAGGGCTGTGTCCCCACTTTTTGCAACTTATTCAATCAGAAATTCTGATGTTCATTTCATTTAGGCTACTCGATGAGGCTTTCAACAAATTTTTCTTTAGGATCGGGTGCTGGAAGTTTGACGGTTGCACTAGCACGTGTGCAGCACATTTGTTATCAAATCAGTCAGTTATGATTTTTCAAGGTTTGCAGCATTTGTTATCAAATCAGTCAGTTATGATTTTTCAAGGTTTGCGAAATAATCAAGCAGCTTTCTTCATTCCTGCGTTGACGAACTAACATCCACAACAGCCAGTTCTGTGTACCGTGCTCTGCAGTCACGGAAAGGTTTGTAGAATTTTCGTACCTTCGTACGATTTTCCGGTAGTGCACATAGGCTTCCACAAACCACGTCTCCAAAAGTGATGGCTTGAGGAGTTCAAATGGTTAGCCTACATGTATAGGGAGCATTTTACAAATGGTGTGTTCCGTTCGCACCGGATTTTGTAGTTGCAGCGTTAAGGCCCTCAGGCTGTTGGTAAGATCAACCACAAAAATTGGAAAAAAGCGAAAGAAGATTATTACTCTCATCAGACAAACCAATAATACCAGCTTTGAGCAGAGAAGTTAAATGTGCTTCTTAAACTTGTTATAATGAAGGACACGTGAACGTGCGACATATGCTTTCCGAAAGCAGAAAAAGATCACAGATCAACACAGAGTTCAACTGAGACACGTACGATCAAGGTTGTCGAGTTTTGCGGTCGTCTGGAGCTACCTCTGCGTGGTCATAGAGACTGCGGTTTCTTTTGCACTGATAAACCCGATCACAATGACGAAGTTTTCAGAGCTGGATTAGGATTGCGCTTAGAAAGCACAATTTGAAACACGGACATACGTCATGGCGGATATCATAAACAGATTTGTAAAGACGTTATCGGAGTGTAAAAACAGGGTTGCGCCATAAATAAAGCTGAAACTGCAAGGGTAAAAATAAATTATTGTTGCAATTTACTATTACCTTCCCTTGAACTATAATACTTTAAAAGTTGCGATGTTTTAAATTGCCCAGTTTTACTTCTTTGGCTATTCCAATAACAAATAGTTATCCTTTTGTAGGGTTTTTGCTTCTATTAGTTCCGCCTCGCTGTACCACTGAAATCTGACTACGAATCAACGCCCCTAAAGTCATTTGCGATGTGAATGAACCACTTTTGCGACGTGAATTTGCGACCATTTGCGACACCATTGTCACCATTTGCGCACCATGTAGCCATTTGCGACACCATGTAGCCATTTGGGACACCATGTCACCATTTGCGACGTGAATGCAGGCAATTCAAAGCAGTTTTGGAGAGATTTGCAACGGTAGCACGGGGAGCGTACGTCTTTGAATCAGTTAAGAATAAAATAACTCGCCGCTTTCAGGCAAGCAGAAAAGTACTCGACACATCCTACGCACATCAAATTCATGACACGCCAGCGCGGCGCTAGGAAAACCAGTACGTCGACTTAAGCACTCGCGCAGTCCTTTTTAACAACTCAAATTACCCTTAAAACAACAGTGAGTTTTGCTTCTTCCACCAGTAATCTTCTCTTGACCAAACAGACGTCAGAAAAAGAGGTTTGTCCCTCGTCCGGGTACGAAACAACAACATTTATGCCGGTGGTGACACCACTCGGTTTCTGGGTATTTAAGTGGACGATTTTGACTTTAACGCAGCTCTGAACTCACTGTTGCCTGTGCATGGAACAGTGGGCGTGGAGTGTAACGTGTTTTGAAGGGCTGCAACAATGCTACAAGATTACAAACCAACATATGAAAGATAGATATTGAAATCCTCTGCTTACAGCCCAACATCTCTTCTAGACGCACCAGGCAATGTTGCCTGCAACCAGTGACCGTCTTAGTGTCTGTAAACGGCGTACAAGAAACGGGCCTTCCTAAGCGTAGGAGAGGCCCACATTACTTGTGATTCCAACCATTGTCCATTCAAAGATTATATTCAACCTGCCGGAAAACACAAGAAGAGGTTTGCAGAGGGAATGCCTGAAAGAGTGAAAGTCTCCGTGACTCATCTAGTTGAAATCTCTCCAGTCCTGCGTTTCTGTTTCCAACCTAATTCTGTAGTTAGCCCATTAGTATCCAAAAATGTACATTTGAGATGTGCAGCGGAATTAACAAAAAAAACAAAAACAACTGTGTTTAGAACCCTGCAAATTGTTCCAATTAATGTAGCTCTTTTAGAAGTAAATTCGGTATCATTATTCAAAGCATCAATGACGCCAGTGGTGGGTTTATGTTGAGAAAAATAAGGAACTTGCCTTGCTCCGTTTTTTAAAATGTTATGCCCCCCCTTTCAGAATGTCGTTTGAATTTTGTGCCTATTTTTACATGTAGATGTTCTTGCCAATTCTTCAATTTCTGTTGCATACTGCAAACTAAAAGAATAGAAATATTTTGTTTGAATTTGATTTCAGAACCAGATAGGCTAACAAACTTCGTTTCTACAGTTTTGAGATTGGCAGTTCTCAATGTGCAATCTAGCTGTAACTGAAGCAATTGTCCATGTTCCTGATGTAACGCAATAATTATTCTGTAGTAAGTTTCAAAAGTGCAACATCTGCTGGCTACGTTTGCATCAGTTGGTTCATCAGATTAGAATAAAGAAGTTCTTTTAAAATGCAATAATTGTAAACGTATGGCTTATAAAGATCATGACAACCAATGTTTTGTATTTAAGTTTAATTCTAAGCTTTAGTTGTACGTGTTTACGTTTGCAGTCAAAAACTGACCATTATGCATTGTTGATTAATTATATTGTGCTGTCTGACTGTCTGCTCTTATTAAGTTATGCGTTTATTACATAATTGCCATGTCTCAATTTACATCGCATGTGTTTTGTGTATCATGTTCAATTAGTACATTATTAAAGTCATGAACAACCTTACTCTTCTATTTCTTTGTTTTTCGGCAATATGCAAAACTCTTGAACAGTGAAATTCAAACAAAAAAGGCATTAAAGGTACAGTCTTGCTCTGATACGTACATGGTCATATACTTTGAAAACTGCAGACATGGCCATCTGTGCAGCCGTGAATTTGCAGTGCGCACTATAATATGTTTTGCTGGTGTGTGGCAAAACGTTTTGTTTTATGTCAGAACGATACAATCTGAAGTGCGAAAGTTAATAACACTAATGATGATGGGCAGCAAATGCCTACCACGGTTTAAAGTGGCATTCTGTGATTAGCAGGGTTCCATATATTTTGGGAATGCACCCTATGCCCAATACCTCTCGGTTTTATCATTTACGTCGAAGGTGTGTACGTGGTATCAACAATATACCTTTAACATAAATAGTGACCTTGTATGCGTTGCGGGAAATTAATCTTAAAATGAGTTTAACTTGGGTGAAACTAAAAAAGCCATTTATGTTCTGATAAAATCTGACCCTTCAAAAGTGGGTTACTGCTGTTTAAAAGTGACGATGATACCCGCACCGCACCATTACTCTTTGGAATTTGCATCAATTGGTACTTTTACCCAAACACTTTCTATATCGGCCTACGCGTTTTTACGTACTTGGTATTTACGGGACAGATGCCGGGCTACGTACCAATATGGATCTGGAATCTATTGGATACTAGCTGCAGAACCATAGGCAGGTTTTAAGGTTTTGGGTGCAAAATACATTTTTATGGGGCAAGATTTTTGTTTTTATTGTTTGTTTCAAACAAATTCTTCTGAGCACAACCAATTTTTGGGGGGGCACAACAATCTGGGGGGAACATTGATCGATGATCGATGGGTGCTTGGCACAACTTACTTGGCATTGATAGATGGGTGCAAAGAAATGGTTCATGCCAGCATTCACTGCGATAGCAGACGCGTGGCCAAAGGCACAAGCAAGCGGAGAGCACCCCTGCAGATCGAAAGGGAGTACGAAAAGCGCGAATAAACGAAACTGAACTGAGGCTCACATTAACTGTGTCAACAACTCCACATGATCATTCTGATGTATTCTGCAAGCTTCAGCAACACCACTCTGTGTTGCTCAACAACAGCTTTACTCTTCACTTGTTTTTCTCAATAGTCCACAGACAGCGTTTTCTCAAAAATCTACATGTGTCTCAATAGTCCACAGACACATATGGACTACTGAGAAAATATTGCAAGCAGGGCACATTGCCAAAACGTTATGAAGTAAATCTGAAATATTGTGCATAAATACCAAATTACACAACATATATAGGTTATCAGTCATACAGCAATTATACACATTCACCTTCAAGAAGCACTTAGCATTTCAACTGTTTGCCAAATTTGCATGTTTCAACTATTTTCGAATTTTGTACAGTACATGTGGTTTTGCAAGATTTGCGCAACAAATAATGTTTCTGCAAAATTTGCATGGTCCATTTGGAAATGTTTTGAAAAGATTTCCGCTGGAGAACGTAGTTTCACAAAATTTTCAAGCCCTTCGTCCCATGCTTTCACGCTCTGAACAACCAATCATGACGAATGATGTCTGTCATTTCTGTCCACAACTATAATTCCATCACCTACCTCTTAAAGAAGCTGTCTTAGTTCTTCCATTGATGACTGGTTAATTAGTCTTACTTTGAGTGCACAAATCTCATAAGAAACTCATCGATCACCCTAATTTTGAAGACATCTGTTCAATTTTGAGCTGCACTATTCCAAATATAACGCAACAATTTTGATTATGTATTGGAGTGTTCATTTGTGATTCTGTTCAGCCGAAAGTATATTCTACAAACATTGTGCTGGAAATATGTTTCAGGGCTGCTGTTACCCCATTGTAGCATACTCCACGCGCTCTGTTGCATGCACGCATCAGTGATTTCAGCGCTCCAATTCCTACTCTACTCCAACGCTCCCACTCTATACACGCAACAGTGATTTCTGAGCTGCGTTATAGGTAGGATCGCCCAACGACATACCCAGAAAACGAGTCGTGACAGCACCTGTATCCATTGTGTTGTTTCGCCGCCCAGGTGGTGCTACGACTAACCTTAGCTTGAGTTTAAACTAAAATCGAAACTTTTGTGGTCAAGAAAAGCTGCATCAAAAACACGAGTAAATTTCTGTCATGATCAGATAATAGTAGGTCGCATTTGAGCTTATTTAATCGCATTCACGTCAGGCCCACAACAAAGGGGGGAAATCGGGGAAGTATCCCCCGATATTTTTAAAAACATGTTCAGATGTTCGACACAACAAGAAGTTATAATCATTTCTTCCCCGAAAATAGTACAACAACAAGTTGCAATCTTTGCAATCTTTCCCCCCCGAAAATATCACCTGGTTGCACTCCTGATCCAAGTTTTGCTCATATCTACGTGTTTCAGCAGGAGACTCGAAGCACATTAACGATGCTTTCATCTCCTGAAGAAGCTGCACCTTCTTTAACAAACAGCCCAGAAGGTTGAGTCGACAGCAAACAGCTACCTGAGAATACCATGACCGTTTCTTGGGGTAAATGTTACACATTATTCACAGCCCGACTGCCTTTTGTTGCACCAATGCTTGAAAAGTTCCCTGCTGCGGCCTCATTATATTTGTGCTTGACCGGGTTTTTGTGTAATTGCCCGAACGTTGTTGCGAAGCACAAACCGAATCCAGTGGTTTCGTGTTTCAGGTTCAACCAATGTTGGTTGTGACAGCGCAGCGGAATAGGTCAAGACACTTCTTTTTAGTGTCCGCCCGCAACGACGCTTGCGACAGTACCCGCTCTGCAAACTATGCTGTGCGCGGCATTTGAAAAAATCCTCTGAAGAATCTCAAGAATGCGCTGAACGCATTTAACGTCGCAAGAGGCGTACGGAGTAGCCGACTGAATGAAGCCGCCTTCTTGGTCAAACTGAACAAGCCAGCAAAGCAAATCAGCAGCGAAGGACATAGTGTAAGGAAATATATTGTCACTGCTGGGCAGGTTGCTTTTGCATCGACGATGATTGGAATATTTGTGAAACGCGCAAACTCATCAGAAATACGTGAATTAATCTGAACCTTCGAAGACGTAAGGAGCTAGCAGTGTTTCCCAAGACTGCAAATTATGACAAATTCACATAAAGTGTACAAGAACGTGCTTCATCGTGATGCCTGCGTGGTCCTGCAGCGTTGGCGTGAGCACGGTGCGGCATGCCCCAAAGGAAATCAGCTTAATGAAATCGCAACTGCAATTATACGTTTCTTTTTCAGAAGATCCCATGTCTTAAGCATGGGAGATGCGAACAGTATCGAACCGTTTTTAAGTTCACTCTCCTGCAGGTCGAATTTACATACAACATACGATTAAATTTATCGTGGATTCACAGTGATGGGCTTATCATAGACAATCGCTGCAAATCCGCAGCACTAACCGCAAGAAAGCAGCGCATTTCGATTGTTTTTTTGTTTGGTGTGATATAATGTGCAGTAACGGAGCGTACTGAGCCGTATCTCAGCTCCACACAGTAAGGAGATCGACATTGTTTCTGGTTGATTCCAATGACAACCAAACTACTCACGAAACTCCTGTCCAGCACCGACCACGCCGAGTACCATTCCGTTTTCAAAGTTGTCGTTCTTTGCTAACGCTTTTTCAGCACATACTAATCAATCATTGAAAATCCAACCCTTTAAGCCGTGCGTTGGTTTACAATCAGTGCATATAAAACAAACAGGTGACGAAACGACCAAGACAAAGTATCTTCGCTAAGAAAAAAAATTTGCCAACTTTTCTTGATTCTGTATTTCCTAGGGTGGCACGGCAGAAGTGCCATTTCAGGTTTTATAGACAGATTTGTGGAAAAAGCCAAAAGCTCAGCTCAGTTTTTGTTTCGAAAGTTTGTCAAAATAAAAAAATACACTAAAAATAACCCACTCTTTCTCATGGTGCACTTTCTGTTTTACTTACTTGTAGAGTGACAGAGGACACACGAACAAATCCGGTAAATATCTTCACTCCCTTATAAGGAAATTTATTTTTTGGTTTTACTTTGCAATTCAACCAGTATACGCTCACAATTGTCTTTGGACACATTTATGAATTGACCTTTTGACTTACAGTGAGCCAAATTCACAGTATCGCTTCGAAACTACTCAGTAATCACTTTGCTTCGGTTCAAGCAGTCCACAGTCCATCACACGCCCATAGCCACGAGGGGCATTCGGGGGCAGAGCTCCCTAAATTTTTTTGTGCCTCCTCGAATTATGTTGTGTCCAGAAAATTTTTTTATACAGTTTGTCTTAAACATATATTAAAAACAAAAACCTTGCCCCCCTAAAATGTATTTTCCCTAAAAAACTTGAAACCTGGGTATGGGCTTGGTTCATCAGGGCAATGAATGTGATTATTAGCTTTGATGTAAAGCTGTCTCGACACGTTTCTGGAGAAGTGTGACCTGACCAAGGCACAGACAACGCGATTTTCCATTGAAGATCATTAACGTTGAAAGAAGCACAGCTGTATTAATCGTTTTCGCACGTCCAGCAATGCACGAAGCACTTGGCATCAGACAAAAAAGTATGGTTTGTAACGAGTAAATGAGATAATTGTTATAAACTTAAAAGTCCATCCATTCTTTTACGATGGCAGGCGTAGTAACGAGTTTCACGCTCTCCTATTCAGACGACCACGCCTGTCGCCGCGTGTCGCGTAAGTACGTTATACAGTAATTACCATCTTTAAAATCTACCTCTTTTCTACCTGCTACATATGGTTCACACGGCGTTCCAAAATGATATATCCCCGAAGACCAGAGCGCGGCCCTTTCGTTTACCAATTCTCGTTTTGTGCCAACTGCGAACGAACGACTCACAAACTTTCAAAAAATGTTGTGCTCGCAGGATTCCACGACGCCTCCCCGGTCAGGAATTAAATGGAGCGGTCGATGCAACCTTGAGAATGCCTCCAAACAGTGGTTTTGGGTGCAATGAAGCGTAACAACAGTTGAATTTTATTTCAAAGCGGGCGACGTCCAACTACTGCGAGCACATGCAGACAACAAGCGTGAGCGTATCGAAAAAAAGCATACAAAATTAAAAAGAAGATTTTAACATATGGTTCAAACGAGATTTCAATCTCTTTTAGTAGTAAGTAAGTTGATGGTGCTTTTGAAGAAGGCAAAACGTTTACTCTCGATAAGACCAACCCCAGCTGATTCCATGCTGTAAGTCATACGGTAGCGTTACCGGAAGGAGTACACGAACAAAACGTCTTGTTGCTTAGCAATTTATAGTCAAGAACTTCACATCATCTGAATAGATCCACAACACCTATCAGAGATATGATAACCTTTGCTATGTGTGTGTTTCTCTTCATTGGGACCAGTACTGTTCCGGATATAAGGCAAGCGTCAAGTGTTTCCCTAACGTCTGATCGCCCACACCCCCTTGCTTTAGCATACTCGAAAATTAGTTACACACAATTCCTTACAACATAATCGACAACGCTTTTATCACAGAACTAACGATATTTTGCAGGCACTTGACTTCCTACAAATACCAAATATCAAATCTTAACTCAAACATTTACCTCAAAAAATAATGCTTTCTAAACAAGCGGCAGGTCTTGTTTATTACTTTGATTTGCCACGTATTGTCTCAATCTAAATGATTTTAAAAAACTAAAATTTTGTGTCTTTTTCATACACGTCAATGGCAATCAATCTAGTTAAAGTCCAATGCACCCTGTACCACTGTAATTAGTTTTAATTGTAGTCAGAAATCAATACAGGTCGGGAAGATGTTCGGTGATTTTTTTACTTTTTCTTCATTCTCTCGAAGGGTGCCTGTGACAGACATAAACATTTCTGCAGTCTATTCATTTTTGTGACTCAAACCACAAAAAATAAAAAAGAGAAACAATCAAAGGGCATAAACGTTGATTGCATCTTAACACAAAATAAAAATGAGGAAGACAATGGAAGACTTGGGAATTCTGCAAATCGGTGTAAACTATATATTTGAAACGCAAAGTGTTAGCGAAAAACTTATGGGTCAACACAACAAGCCCTATTTTTTGCATAAATCAGTACGAAATTGAAAACATTCAAGTGAAGAGGTTAAATGAAGTTAATATACAGACTTACAGAAAAATGAACTAAACATGGAATGAAGAATTAACTGGCATATTGGCAAGAGAACAAGACTTTTGTATTATTTTCCAGCTGAAAAAGAGAATAGAGACTTCAAGTTTTCAGGAAGTTCATATCAAAGTTTGGGGTCAATATATAAACAAAGCTGACCCAGATACCTGTTTTCATTCTAGGTAAATGGTGTTTAGAAGAAGCAAGCTTTGTTTGGCAATTGTCTACTGATGCAATCTCACAAAGTAATTGCTTTAAGTTTTCATGCAGTCCACAGTTATCAAAAAGAGTACATAAATTTGGCAACTGATAAATTTAAATAAATCAGGAACTTTTGAAAATTTGGTACTACGAGCAGAGAATATCCGTCTTAGTTTTGTTACAAGGGCTCTTAAAGTTTTATTCTGCTTGTATGGCTATAATTAGTGCAGTGCCTCCCAACCTGTGGTACGCGAAGTCTTTCAAGGAGGTACGCGAGAAATCCTATCCTCTGCATTTTATTCATAAAATAGCTGTATTCACAGCTTTTGCTACCATTTATCGGGTTCTCTTTGTAAATTCCTGTATTTCCGCGTACTGTTCCTATTTGGTTCGCAGCAAGGACTATCTTATTTTTCACCGCTATTTTGCACATGTCGCTTTTGTGTCAAGTCTAGATACTAAAATTTTGATCGAATGACATTTGATAGACTGCGTTTTCCTAGAACAAGGACGTATACGCGATGACAATACGGGACCCCAGGAGGTAAGCGATCAGAAAAAGTTTGGAACTACTGAATTAGAGGAAGTAAAGTAGTGTTATAATTGGCTTTTCCCTAATTAAGTATTGAGTAATTTAAATAAAAATGAAAAATAGCAAATAGACAGATCTGACCATTGAAATTTTGGAGTAATGTTTCAAATTGAACAAAATTCCACACGATTGAAAAAATTGTGTCACCGACATTTTTTCAATGCTTTCAATTGGGTTTGTCATTAGGTACAGTGCTGAAACATTTTAGGTTACTTTATTTTTATATTGGTTGAATATACTGATATA
>JGI24159J19872_10005321_pt1 | contig 16621 bp, 6 predicted proteins | sample Ectturendosymbi4_FD_19872 | JGI IMG/M metagenome (IMG submission 19872) | reverse complement strand
GCGCCTCATCTGAGCAAATTCAACTGCGCCTCATCTGAGCAAATTCAACTGCGCCCCATCTGAGCAAATTCAACTGCGCCCCATCTGAGCAAATTCACTGCTACCAGCTAGAAAGCCAACCTGCCAAATTTTCAGTTGCAGGAATCTCTATGACAAGCAATTCTGTTGTTCCAGCAAGTTTAAGATCAATCGCAGGTAATTGTAATGAACTGCTGTTGTTTCTTTTGCTTTTCTACAACACTGCTTTGGTGAAGAAGTTAGATATCACCAGTGTTGTTGTGAAACATTAACCAAGCAATTGTTTGGCAACAGGTTCACGCCAGTTTATTTGATGAGATGTAATTAGCAGGACAACCGTTCCTGCTTAGCAAACGTTAAGGTGCCTTTTCAGGGCCACACGCTCTTGTTCTACAGCGACCAGACGACCTTTCTTATCACATAATGCGCAGTGCGTGTTACGAGGTAAAAGGCATTTTTTGTTTCGTACCCAAATTAATGTGGGCTTTGAACAAATACCTTTTAACTATGATCGATTTTGTTGCTGCTGCATGCAAGGCAATGCACGACTACAGTGCCTGCAGGAAATTTCGTATCAAAATCTGGACCGCGAATACTGTCATTGCCATGGAAGGCTGCTGTTGCACATGATTTCATCGGAGCTGACCAAATAATGTTCTAGGTGAGTATAAAAAGGAGACAACATTAAGCAAGTCTAAGCCTGGGTAACGAAATAGTGTTTAATGCAAACCTGCCTAAATATGACGGTGATCCCGAAGGATTGTGATCACACATTAATAAATTATGAGCATTATCAGGTCAAATTACTGATCGTGCGTAAAGGTGCGCGAAATAGCGATGACCCTGTTTTCAATCGAAATCGCACAGCAACATACCGTTAGGAGAGAAGCAGTTTTGAGCAAATGTTCAACAACATGCAGGATAATCGAAATTGTTTGATCAAAAGTTATCGAATCCCGATTCTTTACTGTTTACTTCGATTGATCATTTTTCTAAATTAATTTTCCATCGTCGTTACAACAACAAAGGCAACAGCCAAAAATATGTAAGAAAAGCATATTTGTGATTTCTCGTCTGGAAAGCCTTGTCGACGTAAACTGAAACTTATCACTAGTTATCACAACGATTCGACTTTTCTGCAACTTTGTTTTCAAGAGATGAGACCAGTGGTGTAATGCCAAGGAACACTATTCCCCATGTTTTATAGTCGTTACTTGGGATACATGCCGTCGTTATTGCGTGATGTTGTAGAGATATCGATGCGGCCTCAACTTGATTTGCAAATACACAAAGAAGCGACCTCAACTTGATTTGCAAATACACAACCGCAGAAACCCACAGAAGAGAGGATTTTCATTCAAGTTTTATCTCGTTTGGCTGCCAGGTGTAACGTACGGTATATTTCAGAATGGGTCAACCGACAAACGTTCTCAAAGGAAAAAAAATCATGCAAGTTAGCTGTATCTGAGGTATAAAACTTATTTGTTACGATACAACATAGCAACACGGAAGCAAACACTGCTAGAGTACACTCGCAACCAGGACGCCGAAAAAACATGAAGTAGGAAAAAGCACCGGTGGCTTTGCAGCAGCGGTTTTCAAATCATTTCACAGCACGTGTCCCTTACAAAACATAAAGTTATCTTCAGGAAAGATTTTCTGCGGTTGTCTTTAAACCCCTAGCAGCCTTAGAGACAATAAAATCTCTCGAATCTCGCGTAAACGACTGTGGTAACACTGGAACAATATTTAAGAAACTTCCATCGTATTTTGTGCTTTTGCTCCAAACATTTCGGAAGATAAGAAAAAAAACACAAACGGGACAATATCAATAACCAAGATTGTTTCGGCAATATCTAGTTTTTCCGTTACAATATCAAACGATGAAAACAAAGACAAAGGACCACACTCATGCTTTTTGTGTTTGATTTTTCCCAAAATCTGACTATTTTCTGCTGCAGCAGGGCCATTTTCCTTGATGATTCCCATCTGTCCGATTTGTCTTAGATCAAGTTATGAAAGTGTTTGAAGTTTTGGACTTTCAGTTCCCACACTGCGGCGTTTTGTCACAGTGCTATGCTGCCTAACACCATAAAAAATGCATGTCTTGGCAATTGGCAAACCATCGATTTTGCTCTTTTCGCGATTAGTTATGCATAAAATGCTCCCTATTACGCCGGCAAGTATGGGAAAGGTCACTTTCAGTTCTATAAGAATAGCTTGCCTCTGTTTTTGAAGGGTTTAGTCCTAGTACGTTTGTAAAAAAAACTAAAACTGGGCCAACAAGGATTCAGTTTCTCGTGTATAGAATTGTAAACAGAGGTGCCAGTGGTGCCTTTCTAACAAATGATCACTGTCACTGGATGTAGACTCGCACCGTGAGCCATACTAACCCAAAACGTCATGCAATGCTAACGAGCTCGTGAGCGGGGCGTTTAATTACAGTATCTACCTAAAAAAGAACCCTCAACTTCAGAACCATGAAGGATTCATGGTAACCAAAGGCTTTATCTTGCCGTGTGATGATACGCTGTTAATGTTTTTCTTCTTCCTTACTCTGCTGTGGGATGCAACATCGAGTTACTTTTCTTGAATTCGCGGTATTTTACGAAAACAGTGGCTTACAGCAAAAGGTAAAGGATTTTCATGTAGTTCATTGCTTTTCACAATTTAATATCTTTTTGCCACGGTTTATACCATAGTTTCGTATGACTCAGCTACTAAAAAGAAACACTACGTACAAAAACCATCATGTAAAGAAGAAAACAATCTTGCAACAAATATCTAATGGAATCAAACACATTGACACATTAATAGCAAAACTTGATTAGTTTGCTTTTGCTATTTTATTGTTCTTTTCATTGACCGGATGGAATTTCATTGAACGTGGATTTACTGGGTTTACTTTGCGAAGTAATTGCTCTGAGATTTTATGATTTACTCACTGGAAAATAATAATTGCTCAGTTTTCGCTTTGTATATCTGACTTAGCTTTTAATGACAATTATCGACCAATAAAACATTGATTTTTAAGTTTTCGCAAAGCAGCGGCTTTTACAAGAGGCGTCTAATACATACTCGACTTCGTGGCATAGGCGTAGCCAGGGAGGGTACAGGGGGACCTGGCTCCCATCCAAATTTTTAACTTAGCTAGTCATTTTGTGCGAAGCGCTGTCCCAAACAAAAATACTGCTGCTCGCCTAAAGTCAAATATTATGGCCATCCCCAAAATTTTATCTGGCTACACCACTGCTTCGTGGTCAACATTTTCCTTAAAAAACATCAAGGCGCGCAACTTCTGCGGCATAGATCAACTCAAATCACGTATGAATTCTTGTGCATTAGCCCCCCGGGGCGAAAGGGGCGTCACGGAGGCGCCGATGCCCTTGTTGATTAAAAAGTGACAAGCAAACAAAATTTTTCCGTTTCAAGAACTCGACGGCTGCAATACGCGATCCCTTCGCAGACTGCTGCTGCAATGTTACGTCAAGCAAGCTCTGCAACAGTTAGAATTCAAAGTCTTCCTTTGCAGAAACGCGAATGCACGCAAAAGGCATGTCCCGGGTTTAAAGCGATGGTGATTTGATAAAAGGCTTTAGAAGCTATTTCTTAGGTTACCTGTCAGGGCAAACTTGACGAACACTAGATTTCCCTTAACCCGGCATATGCTCTATTATGTGGTTGCTGTTTTGCGCTTTTCTTTATGGAAAAGCATTTATGTACAAAACTGTTTGCGTGTAGGACGAGTCCTACTTTACAACGCGCGTGGATGGCAGCAGCGCTTCCCACTTCCTGAATTTTATTCAATCATTTTGAAACTACCGCAGCTAATTTTTTGAAAGTACCGTTTCAGCAATCAGACCTGGATCTGTTGCTAGACAAAATCTGCTGTATACATTTTGCTTTAGGAATGTTGTAATTGAACATTCGAGAACTGGCCATGTCTACTTGAAATAATGTTTTTTGGTATTGTTTGGTATTTAATTTATGTTAATCATTTTGCGCAGTACTGTAGTAGTGAACGTTTTTCTTGTTAGTATAGAGATTTAGATGTACTACTGAGTGCATTCCTTGTGAAATTCACCAACTTTTACAAAGATAGGCTTTGATGTATCGCATGGTGCGTCAAATGTTTTCCTTAGTGATGCTAGCAACCTGGGGTTAGGCGTTCAGCTTGCGCTCTGTGCAAGGATCAGCATTTGGTTTCCTGTATTTTAGAATTTTTTTCTTGTGGCTTGTTCAGAAAACCACAAATGAAAACAGAGCTTAGCACACTTGGGCAACAGAACTACGTGCCACACAAGACTGTTTCTGTATTGTTACATTTTGTAAAATTACAACATTACTCAAGCACGCAAGAATACCGTCCCAACAAAGATCTTAAGTTGAAAGTATGCACGTTGTTCTACTGAGCAAGACATGAGCTATGTAATATCGGCGTAACCATCTCTATAAATATCTCTTGAACATTGAATGTGAAAAACAGATTTCGCACAATATGAATGGAAAGTCCAGTTCCACTTTACCCACTTTTGACTTAAAATCCCAGTGCAGAGCACATCGGATCAAAAGCTTGGCAACATTTTATTCACCATTCCAACAGGAAACCTGTCACATGTTTAAGCTTAAACAGACAGGAATTATTAGTACCAAAAAACCTGGTAAATTTTTGTACTTCACATTTGTTTAGTTCAAGATTGGCAATTTACAGCGTTCCTGCTTGAACACCTGCAGGTACGTGACTGCTGCACTGCGTCGTTTTCCCCGAATAAAGTAAAAAATGGTCTTGAGGTAAATAAACGACTACATTTCGATTTTACAACACGTGTGCCGAAAACAAATGCTTGCAAACTAATTTTTAGGCAACCTTGATACTCGTACTTTCAAGAGACAAGGTAAAAAGTTGATAGTGAGTTTAACTTCTTTTCTCTTCGCAGCATTGACACAAATCTTCCGCAGTTAAGCCCCACTACATATTTCTCCGCAAAACGAAAGTTGGCACTGTTTTCTGGTTCCCATCAAGGTCAATACAAAAATCTCGGCCTGAAACTCTGCTGACAGAAACTCTATCACCTAACCTTAAACTGCAAGTAAGCCCATGTATTGGTAATGGTGATGGTTTATTGTTTATTGTTATTCCGAAAACATTGGGCGTTTTGTTACGCTTACTAACGTCTGTGGGAGACTTTTTTCAATGTATGCAGCGAAACGTGCTAAGAGTCTTCGGTGTAGTTCAGGATATATAACGATTGTGGACTGCTGAAAATCTCCAGCCTTTTCATGCAGCTTGGGACTGCCACTATTCCTCACTCAGTGCTCACTTGAGCTCAAGGGAATAACCACATCGCAGGAAATGGTAGCTATTGTTAGTCCACGCTATAAATAGGGCAAGCACATTAGTGCAGTGCTGGTCTGGCCATGTCAAAAGGTACCGATATCGTTGAGCAGGTTTTGCAGTCTAATCACACGGCGAACTGGAACAGTGTTATAAATAGACGAGCATAACTTCTTGTGTTATAAATGTTTACCAATTTCATCGCCTTTCACCAAAACATTGTGCCGTCAGAAACGTGTACTATGATCCAGCACCTGCACTAACAGGTATAGATAGACCTTTTACAACTGCCACGTTTACTTCCTTCAACTTTCTAGAGTTGCTGCGCATGTAAAGCGCTCGATATCAAACAGGCCACAGCGTTGCTGTGCGTCTTATTTCGTACGATTGAGGAAAACTTGCTACACTTAGTAATGAGCAGGCCGAAAGCTTTTCCAGGCAAAATCGTTTGGATCCACGAATATACGCGCTTAAAATTATAATCTACGCGTACGGTTCTATATTTTTCCGCGACTGGCAACATAGCCGTGTTAATTATCTGCATGTGCAACGCAAAAGCGGCAAACATTTTGAAGCTTGCTGGTGGTTGGTCTTTTCACTCCGCGCCGCGTTGAGTTTGGCGTCGCTGACGTTAGATCAAGTAATTTTATAAAGGACCAGACCCTTCGCCACGGGGACTTCGGTGGTTTAGCGCCCCAAACAAAGCACCAAGCACCCACAAATTGAAATATGAAACACGATAAATCAGTTGAGTTTTTGTCATAATTTCAATGTCAAACTGCGCTGCGCAAACGTAAAACCCCCCTATTGAAAACTTTCTGGCGAGGTTCTGTCAAGACCTCTTAGAGAAAGAGGAGGCGTTGCTTTTATACCGTAACCCAGCTAAAACTGGAGTGGAATTTCTTGTCAGATTCGTCACGTGTGTAAGCGATTCGTCCAAACACTGGGAAAGAAACCTTTACGCAACACCAATATGGCCAGTGCTTGGCTTTGTATGTCCGGGAATCGCGCGTGGGTTTGGTTCATCGGTAGATTTAGGAGGTCGTCAAGCAAGATTGTTTGGAATTTGTCGCTCAAGCAAATATTATATGAGCGATTGCAAATCAACAAAAGCATGACTATCAACGCTGGGATAATCACGTCAGCCCGCTTCCTCTCGAAGCTTATTCCTGAAATGAAGAATCCTATTAAAAAAAGCTTTTCTCTTGCTAGAGGAAAAACATAAACGAGAACATACGGATTTTCAAATATGTTCTTTGAAGGAACCATTTTGGAAGTGTGGATTTTAAAGTCAGGAACCTGTCAAATCATCACAGATGTACCAGAAACTGAAATGAACCTGTACATTTCATCCTTTGCACAAATTTGGCTGTAACGTGCACAGTGTTGCGTAAAAACGTTTTGGTTCTAGAGAAAAGTGGCTCATTCAGGAATAATCTGAAGTAGAGTCGTCAGCAATGGAGGATCTGTGGTGCCGGGCCATCCCGCTAGAAATTGTAACCCGACTAAAAAAGGGTTATGCCGTTCGGTCTTTCGCGGATCCGGCTTTTGTCGCACTTATCAACCAAAAACAGGCGATACGTTTCAGCAGTAGGTGGTGGTAAGTACTAAGAGTAAGGCCATGTGGTTTTTAGATGATCTCGATTCAATCCAATCTGGCGTTGACCACATGAGCATCGATGGCCAGAAACGCACAGGCAGCAAAACGCGGCAATTGTGAGTTGACGTCATGCGGTGACTAAATTAAATGGCTTCGCATGCACGGTACACTGTAACAGCAACCCTTGCTTTCTTCGAGGGATCGGACAATGTGGGTTAGGATTCAGAGCCCTTGAGAGGAAAAAAAGTGCTGGTGCGAGACCTGTTTTGGGCCCCCTTATAAATTATAAATCATAACTGAGCTTAATTAGCCTTTCAATACCACAACGAGAAAATTTATACTGGATATGCTTTCTTTATTATTTTACGGTATAACCATTTACCAATGTTATTAGTTAATTTCAAAATATCTCACGCTGATCTCAAAGAATGCATATAACACAGTTGCTTTGCGAATTTCACAGCTATACATTAAATTTAATATTAGGCTGTAGCAATTTTCACTTGAAAAGCAAATTGAATTATTCTATAACCCTGATAAAGTAATAGAGGGACAAGAATTTAGTGAAAACTCCCTGAATTTTTACTTCTTGTCTTAATAATGAACATAAAAATGTACTAGCATTTCACACATGACAATGGAAAAAATTAAAATCAACTTTGCCATTTCGAATTTTAGTGCAACAGGCCTACTTTCATACTAACCAATAGCAAACGATATGTATAAATGCGCTTCTAAATCACCAGTTTGCACTTAATGCATGTCCAACCGTACAATTACAGAGATTTTCCCAACATTAATCCCGTGCATGATAGCATGCGCTTCACCATGGAATTAGAAACTTATGGTTGCATGCCCTTATTGCTGAACGTTGCGAATCTGGTATTTTTATCCGTATCGAAAGCCCACGCGCACAGGTCTGTTATATAGCAACTGGTCACGTTTCTTTCGGTGGCAATACAAACGAAATCTTGTAAATTTGTTTTTGAACCGAGTCTACGCAATAGCCAGCTTTCACAGAATTATGCACAAAAATTTCCAACGTAGTAAATCTTTGCCTATGTGCCATGGGTTTCTTGGGTAGATTTTCTCGATGATTGTGCGCAATTTTTTATACAGACTACACACACTAATAACCCTTTTTACCAATGGCTACAATCTAAAGAAAACATACAAATATTAGTAAACTATTAGAAAATCACTAATTTCATTAAAACTGATCACGACAAAATCTGCTGTTGTTTTCCCAAATAAAAAATGGCTTTCACCTGAAAACAGAACTTTTTTCCAGTCTTACAGCTGAATATTTATGTTTTTGCCCTTTCTAATTTTTTACTTCTTCATTTCTTGACAAAGAAGCTTCCCTTTTACAGTAAAAGCGCTTTTAGCCTTTCTGCCATCCTCCAGTAAGCGGCGTAGCACTTTTGTGAACTCCAGCATGCATCAAATCCTTCTGTAAATCAAAACTCGTCTTCCGTGCATATTTTCTGCCATTTGCAATGTCTGTTTGGATATAGTTTCAGTGTCCCGAAGGCGTGAAATTGTGACTCCGCTTCCTATAATACTGTATGCGTGATGTCTGCCTCTGAAAATCACAGAAATTCCAAAATTCATGATTGTTGCACAAGACTGTATCTATAAAACTATAACAATGAAACCTTTGTGCATAATTGCCCATTTCAAATTTGAACGTTGTGGTTCATGGCTCTCTAGGTTCTCATGGACCCCGGGGGGCTGCACCACCCCTTGTTGGACCTGTTAGGATTTGTTTTTCTCGGTGAGATCTGCTTTCATAATGAGGCCAGTAGCCAGGTTTCGAGGTTTGGAGAGGCAAAAAAACATTTTAAGGGTGAAGTATTTTTTGTTTTATTATATATTCGAAACAACTTAAATTTTTTTAGGCACAACAAAATTTGATGGGCAAAAAAATTTTGCGGAACACTGCCCTCGTATGCTCCCCCGTGGTTACGGGCTTGTTCATAACTCACGATCGTTGAGCAGCCTACGATTTCGCACCATACACAAGCGAAGTTAGGATTGAAGCATTTTATTATTGCAAACTTTCTCGGAAGGAGTGTTGTCTGTTGCAAAAGCGCTCGAAGACTGTGTAAAGAGGCTTAAGAAATCTATTATTCTTCTCCTGTGAAACAGAAGCATGAATGCAAATCATCTGTGAGTTGGATTCCGGAATTTGTGACGGACTGGAAACCTGCTAGTACGTATTTTTTCTGTAGCGATAAACCTTCACTTGAACAATGGGTGGCCAACTTTGGGAGGCACAGGCGTCACGCACCGAATCTGACCGCGGATCGCCCCAACGGTTCCAACAAAAGTGAGTGGGGCTGTATGTACAGGGGGCACGAAAGACAAGCGTCTCAGAGCAAGGTGAGTCCGGGACCCCAGTTCTGGCTGCTGTCCCGTCCAACGCAGCAAAATATGGCGGCAGGGCGGAGGTTTACTTCATCTTGCATTTTTTAACAAGCAACCTAATTAGTTCCCGCAAAGGCGACGCAGTCCAATCAACCAGACTTTTTTAAAATAGGAAATCGATTTCAAGCAACTCTACGCATTCTCCAGTCCTGAAATCTGCCAGAAGTCGTTCATTGGTGCAGTGATGAAGGATTAAACAAGAGCTGAGAAGGCAAGCAATCTCAAGACCAAAATCAATAAATCAAGACGCAAGCTGCGACAAGTAAAACATAGAGTATATGCTATTCTCAATTTATTGCTTTCACTACATCTGAAAAGCTACCTTACGCCAACAAGAATCTTGTTGAGTTGATAACAAAAATCTTCGTGTGTTTATGTAACAAGAATGTTTTTGAGATGTCAGATTTCATCTCTTGAAATTGGTTGCATGTATAAAAAGCGACAGCATTAACTGGATTCCAACCAATCCTCAGCACACTCTGTTTTGCTTTTGACACTGAGAACTAAAATCTTTGCTTAGTTTCTCTTTTAAGAAACATCTGCATTCTTCTGGCCGTATATTCTGCAGATACATTCAAATACGAATCAGTGCTTGAAGCTAACCTCGACACTTGCAGCGGACATACGAACCTAATTTAAATCCTGGTGCCTTGTGTTGAATGATAGCGATAAAAATAATTTTTAAAGGACTTGAGTGTGTGGGATACCAGCAGCGCGCATGCAGCCTGCGATTGGCCGATGAACAGTCAATGTTATTGTAGCTAAATGTCATGTTTATTGTTGTAGTAGGCCTTACGTGATAATTAAAAGCTCTTGATTTGCTGTAAGGTCTCGTGGAATCGGCCGGCTGGGCTCTGCCATCTTCGCTTTGCGATGATTCAAACTTGCACATGTCTGTATTCAAGTAACTAATCTCCACAAAGGCATTGGATTTGAATTAAATCAACAAAAATTTTTGATAAGAAATCGATTTCACGTGACATTACGCATCCTCAGTTCTGAAATATTATTCTATTTTAATAGAATAAGAATAGAATAAATTTTATTATATTTGAATAAGGTTTCAGGATTGGGAACGTACAGCGTTACGTGAAATCGATTCCTTGTTAAAAATTTTGGTGATGCATGCAAACCCGTCGCCTTTGTGTAGAATGGTTAGTTGTGGCCTTGCTTGAGTAATCTTGGTTTAAGAAGCAAAGTAGTCTAGGAAAACGTTTTGCGCCTGTAACTGAACAAGAATATTTGGCAGGTAATGCAAAGCTAGGATTATTGCCATTAAACATGTTAGCTTCATATGCTATTTCAGTAATTCATTTCTTGGCTACTTTTTGCATAGTCTACGCAGTGGTGTCAAACGCAAATTCACAGTGGTTCAAAATAAAAAAAACTGTTCAAGCCGAGAACCGGACTGGTTCATTATTTATTCAAAACTTGAAATTATTGCATAAATTGAACGTTTAGTCGTTAGGTAAAAGGGGTGGCTAAAAATTGACCACAATCGTTATTTTCTCACTATTGCTGAATAGTGAAGATGTGGGCTTGCTGCACTGTAGCGTACTCACCCTTCTTCGATGCACACAAAGCACTCGCAATGTATTGTGGGGCTTGTAGTGTTATGTTGGTGCGTGCAATTTTACGTGCGGGCCAGTTGTAATAATACTTACATATCGTCCCACACGCCAAAATTAATTCATTCGCGGGTTTGATTTGGCCCGCGGGCCTCTCGTTTAACTCGTGTGGTCTACTACAGAATCATACAACTGCAGCATGAGTTCTATGAAAGAGTGTTCGTAAAAGGTAACGATGCAGCGTTGGTTGTGTGCACATATACAGCCTTTAGCCATTTTTGCCACATTTTCATAGATTCAATCATTCCTAACAGCATTCGCACAAAAGGACGCACCAGAATCTACGAGAAGCGAACAGTGTGTTTCTATTTTGTTTTTGGTGCATAGCACAACCGAATGTTTGTGTTACGTATTCAAACTACGCAACCGAATCCACAAGGTGCTCCAAGTAAACAAAACAAGAATAGATTTATTCAGTCAAGATCATCGTCCATCATTAGGGTTATAGAAAAATTGCGATTCTAGTCGTTTTGCACCTGAACTCCCTCTACTGTCCATGAAATGGACGAATAACTTTTTCCGAATTTCAAAGGACGTTTCTCAGAACAGCCAGTTTGAACAGTGATATGGTTGAGACTAACCTCAGCGACAGGGGCCTCATTCAAATTTCAAGACCAAGACTAAGACTCTGTCAAAGAAATGGAGACGGGCACCGGAACATCTGTAGGGAGTTACTCAAGCCCGACTCCATGCTTAGCGAGAATAAACACAATTCTGGATCTTCGTAGGAGTCTTTGACTATGTCAGACTTTTCTCGTGAATGATTAAGATAAGGTTATCTGCACTTCTGAGTGTTAGCGTGGGCGAATGTTCTGTTTTATTAATTTCTAGGTTTTTCTCTTCTACAGGATAGGGCCAACGGGCACGAGTTTGTGCTGCTGGGGAATTGCTCAGCCAAGTTCATGGCACAGTCCTAGTCTCGATACACGGGGATCGAAACCGCGACCTACGCCATTTGAGGCCGAGACCTTCAAGATCGAGATTGAGACTCACAAAAAGATCTCATTACCCCATCGCTGCTTTGCGGGAAATGTTTAGTGCTGAATTATGTAGATGAAAATTTTTTTGAAGCACATTCATAAAAGGACTTCATAACGGAGGAAGTATGATTATTTTATTAACGCTTGTGTGATTTACAAATATTCAATTTCATACTAAAGACTGCGAACAAACAACAACTTCATGTTTAGTTTGTTTTACCGAAAATTTTCATTGCTTCTGTATTGGTATTTACCATAGTAGTAGAATGATTGCAATTAAGAATGGCATGAAGATATTTTGGAAAGAGAAAATCACAGCATTTCGTTGCTGATATCAAAAAACGAGCATTTATGAAAGATATTCCCTCTAGTGTTTCATTCAATCAAGGTAACATGGGTTGTAACATATTCCAACCAAAATGTGTTTCGTGTTTCAAGGTGTGCTGTTAATTTGCAAGATTGATATTTCAAGCATTTCACATGGAACAGGAATGGCGTAAACGACGTTTGCCTTTCTTCAAATAAAAAATTGCTGGTGTCCACTAGTTTGTGGTTGTTTGAGTAAGCAGCATCCCAAGTTATCTGAAACCTTGAAAGCACTTTTCTACTGCAGTTGTTCATATATATTTTCAACGAAACGTTGGTTGTGCACATAAACCTATTTGCAACGAATGTACATGCACTGACAGCAAACAATGCTGGCAGTCATTCACTTTGAAAAACAACCAGGCTATATTCAACACTGTATACCTTTACGTTAAAGCAATCCAACTCTATAGACCTATCTGTATATGCTTTTCTGATATCTATTAAGAGGCTTTGCCAGTGTGGTGACAGTCCACTGGGATGACACTCCATTCGCTAATGATGCCAACCTACTGGCAATGTTTGGTGAATGTTTTTGTTTCTATGAGGTCTTCTGCTGATAATGGCGGTCCATATATCTTTTATGGCCCACTGACCATTAAATGTTGGCTGCGCGCTTGCATGCACCTGAGGCTTTGCATGCAACATCGATATGTGGGGTACTCGCCGAGGCAAGGTGCACATTTAAGCAGCTTGTTTGCAACTGGAAATTATTTAAACAATCAGCGACACAGATGGAGGTAGTGGAACTGTTGTCCGGCTGGTGATAATTACAAGCACTAAGCGTTGGGCTAATAGGACAAATGCAGGAAAACAGGATTTTAGCTGCGTCAAGTCGAAATGCAGAGTGTGATTAGGGCGTAAAAAAAACTTATTTTTCTGGTTGTAAAAGCAGTCATGAATCTATACCATCAGAACCAAAAGTAAGGATTAAGTAGGTTAGGGGTGGCCAACCAGTCAGAGACCAAGAACCACATTTCTTTCTGTGTTACAGGAAAGAGCCACATCGTACATGGGCACACATGAACATCACCCCATCTCTTCCGCTCGCGTGTGTATGTGCTTGCACGAGCCACCAAGCACACTTCCACGCAATGTGTGTGTATGCAGTATCTCGTGTGTAAGTCGCACCCCGACATTAAAGGTGAAAAATTGATACAAAATTTTGCCACTTTTGTGTACAAGAGTAGATACGGTATATATGGAAGAGCTGCATGAAACCGGGTAAAGAGCCGCATGCGGCTCGCGACTCGCGGATTGGCCAGGCCTGAAGTAGATGGATCGCTCCTGACAAGCGACTTAAACAAGTACTACCGTTGAACTAAAGAAACATACGACGAAATATAGCCTACTTTCATTAACGTCACAGCAGCTTTGGCGTGGTCAAAGGGAATAAAACGTAGTCAAGGATGAAGAGCCCGAAGTCAAAAGAGCTACTAACGAGCAACGATGCTTCAGCAGCAGTGGGAAGAATAATTGCAAAACAAACAAACACTACAATTTATTCTGCATACCCTACGTGCCTGGGCAGCGTGAAAACCACACTTTTTGCAATGACTTGTAAGACAAAGCGAATTGAGTACATGCTTTGAGTTGGTTGTTTAGCATTTTCAGACCTGTACGGATTAGATCTTTCAGACTATTATCTTAGCACTAGCAAAAATTTAGTAAATATGAAGTGACCTGTTGACTACAACCAGCACGCTAAAGAAATTTCCAATCCGTTTGCGATGGTGTGCGACGGAGGATATCAAAAACACTCAAGCAGCAACCCAGCGCTAATCAACAGGAATGTTGCATTTATTACAAAAACTAATACCAATTTTATGCATTCATTATGGCAATAGTGCATAGAAGCGACATTAAGCTGTAGTCTAACAAAAAACTGAATGACAAAATGGTCAGAAAACTATGAAGCAAAGTTTAAATGCGGAGTATGTCGCGTGATGTTGCATTTCTAAAGAAAACGTTTTTGCACTGTTGCTGAAACACATCACTTTTATTGCCATGTGTGTCAATTTTGTTGCAGATTCTATTAATACAGACTAATTGACATGTTACATTTTCAGGACATTAAAAGGAGGCACAGAAACAATTCTTTTGAAATATTCCCAACATATTCGTTATTAAAAGTATGAGAAGATCTACCCTAAAAGTTTCTCATGCGGGGTGATAAATCGTATATTGCCTTAAAACCACGCTATTAGTTTGGTATTGGACTTTTGTTTTTTTTGCGAAATTAGAAAAAGAATGCAGTAGAAAACTTAATTATAATGGTTACCAACGCATGAACATGCTGGTTGATTGCGACGCTTATAGCTGGACACTAAAATATGCCACAACCCTGCTTTCTGACAAGAGCTTGGGTTTTCTGAAGAGGGTTAAACTGTTTTGCCAATGTATCGGGTATTATGAAAACCCATTCATTTATTCAGTTGGTTGTCATCGCTGCTGATAGTCCTGCTTGCTTATCAACATAGCACTCGCAAAAGAAACTCTGTGGCCATTTTCAGCCAGAAGTAAGGACTGCAAAGATTGCCTGTTCCAATGGTGCATTCTGCATCGACAAGGAACTTTGAATTGCATAGTATATGGCTAGAAAACCTTCAGTTCAAAGCTGGGTTTGGTACTAACCGTTGCATCTCAGGCCGTTGCCAAGAACAACTGCAACGATTTGCGTTTTCATCAGATGCGAACCTCAAGCATTTACTCTATTTGTGATGCCAAAAAGTTACCTCGTTTACAAAAAGGCTTTGAAGTAAGGAAAAGTTCGGTTTCATACTTCAGGACGGCATAAAACGTCGTAACCAACTTCTTCCTTGCACTCTAAGCCCAACCTTGTTTCCATATTTTGCGATAGTCAAGGTTTATTAAAGTAGGGTACTTACAGATATAAAGAAAACGTCGAATGCTCGTAATCTCCAGTCGGAGAACTCTGAGTGTACAACTGAATCTCGCGAATAAACACTGACTCTTTTTTTTATTTTTTGACTGCCACTTCATCTACAAACGATGTCCAGCGCAATAAAAGAAAAAACAAAATTCACCTTCAGTTGCTCCCCGACAGGCCGGGTTTTGGTTCTTCACAGTCGGGCGAGCGTTGGCTTTGTTTATTTCCACCACCCGCGGCGTTGACGTTGCACAACCCATGGTAGCTGCGTCAGTAAACTACAACATAAAGTCTTTCAACAGACTAATGAAACCGCAGGGTTTGTGCGCATGCCTGGAGTGGATCTGGGAACAAAAACAAGTTATGGTTGCGGCAGCAAAACCTACAACTCGCAAAAGTGGAGTTGTTTCGTTTTTAACTTAACAGCGCCACCTAGAAGATTTTTAATTTTTTGACATTTGCAAAACTGAATATGTGTGTGAAAACTACACAAAAGGATCATCTGCAGCGCCTAAAGATTTTGGAACTTATTTTTATTTGTTGCATGAAGTATTGTGTGCATTTGAAATAAATATTTTTACAATGTGTTATTGAATAACAATTAAACATAGAACGTTGCTCCAATGTTTGATAAAATGTAAGTGATCACTTGCAGATACTGTAGCGTTCCACCTCGTTTGCATTGGTCACAAATTTTGGCTTTGGATCATTCTGAAACTGGATCAAGCATGCAACAAAACATGCTGCTTTGCTGTTTATGCGCAATCAGGCAAAGATCAATATTGGATAGTTATGAACTTCAGTAAATTATCAATCACTAGCAGCTCTGGCGCCTAGTAAGTTTTCTAGAAAAACCTATGTATTGCATTTGACACACTGCGGCCGTTACTGGTGTAGTCACAACACCGCATTTGTCACTTGTCAATCACTGCCGTCAGATTATTCTCAAGTGGGCCCCACTGATTTAACTGCTTTGGCACTTTCAGTCATTGCATGTAACTGCACTTGAAGTGCTACCAAACTCGAAGGAGCTGTTTTCAAAATCAGATGGTGTTTGCGAATAAGTTCCTCCGGTTGCAGAGTTTTCGAAATCCACAAAACTTTAAGTATTTAAAAAGTTCAAAACCACGTCATCTGCTGGTATTCGCTTAAACGCCTAAGTTGTTTGTCATCGTTCGGACATTTCCGCCAAGATGTCAAGCAGCATCCGCTTACAAAAAAATCTTTTGACACCTCCACCAAACAATGTGAGTTTTGGAAATTGCTCTGCCATAGCATTTTGATTCCTACACAGAGTGATGTTAAAAACGGGTTGTGGCAACGTGTGACTTTAATTTTATTTGATTGAACGTGTGGCTTTAAGAGTAGGCCACG
>JGI24159J19872_10005320_pt1 | contig 16623 bp, 17 predicted proteins | sample Ectturendosymbi4_FD_19872 | JGI IMG/M metagenome (IMG submission 19872) | reverse complement strand
GAGTGATCATGGCATGTGACCTCTATTGTTGCTTCCTGCCACAGTGCGAAGCTTTGCGCATATGCCGCTCGGGATTTCCGATCGCAACATTTGTAACCACTGCTCTTGGTCGGGTGAATCTGAATCAGACCCAGCTTCCGACGCTTTCTCAGCTTTTTTCCGTGACTAAAGATCCTCCGGTGAGTTTTGCCTCAGCTACTTTGCCTATTTGTCAAGAGACTAAAGCTCTTCTCGACACTGATGCTTTATGTAATTTTATCGATGTTTCTTTGTGAGAAGTTTAGGCCTTAACTTGGCCGAAAGCTGTGACAGAATAGCAATGACCTCGACATCGTTTGATCAGTCACTATTAGGTACATTGAGTACTGATATTAACGCCGCTGGACGTACCTACAAAAACGTGACTCTTGGTGCCTTACGTTCCCTTCGTTCTGATATTGTGGGACAGGAATTCATGAAACTCCATTCTGAAGTAAACTTTAAAACTGGTGGCGTTGAACGCCCGTTAAACATTACCGCCTCCGGCTTAGCTCTTGCTAAAGTCAACCCTCTGCGACTTTTTAATTTCTTGAGCTCTGAATGCCATCCTATTGCTATATTAACTCGAAGGCGCAATGCCGAAGACACTAAGTTCACTGAAAAAGAAGTCCAAAAATTACAAAGCAGGTGTCATTGAAGACGATACTACTCCTTGGCGAGCTAAAAGTATCACTGGCACGCGATGGTCGGCACAAGTCTAGAACTGCAAGTGATTATAAACAATAAATCGGTTTACTCAGCTTGATGCATACCCCTTGCCACGGATTGAAGACTAAGTTGCCGAACTGTCAAAAAGTAAATATTTTGGCACTTTGGATTTAAAATGTGCGTATTATCAAGAGCCTATTTCCCCTGAAGGTAAGAAGTACACGGGGTTTGAAACACTGGGAAAACTTTCATCAATTCACCCGCGTGCCATTAGGAGTAACGAATGGAGTGTCGGCTTTTCAAAGAATAAAATTGACACTGTTATTCAAAAACACGGACTCCGTCGCACATACGCTGACCTGGATAATATTGCTGTGGGTAGCGCAACTGTGGAAGAGCGCGTTAAAAACATCGCTATGTTCAAGGAGGATATATTAAATCATCTTTGAATTCAATTATTTCTTGGGTCCCCCAGAGCTTAATTTTAGGACCATTGCTTTTTAATATTTATAAACGACTTACCAAGGCCAAATTCTATGAAAATTATACTTTTCTCTGATGATACAGCTTTAGTTCAAAGCGACAACAATCTGGGAAAGTTACAAAACTCGGTTAATGGTGAAATGACAAAAGTAATGGATTGGCTAACCGCAAACAAACTCTCACTAAATATTTTCAAAATAAAATATATGTTGATCACAAACATGTAAACACGGAATCCTTTGCAATAAATGTAAACAGTAATAGTATTGAAAGAAATTTGACTTACAAGTGACTTGGTGTAATTGTAGATGAAAAACTAACTTGGAAAAAGCATTCTGAACAGTTGTGTTGTACTATATCCAAATATTTGGTGTAATGTACGAAGTTAAACATTATGTAAGTAACCAAGTATCACGTACGGTGTATCACAGCTTAATAAACTCACGAGCACAGTATGGGATTGTTGCTGGGGGAAAACCAGCTTCATGTCATCTACAACCAATATCGGTTGTTTTAAACCGCGCCATGAGATGCTTAAATCCAAATAAACTTTTGACTAAGGAAGCTACTACCATTTGCAAAATGCAAAAAATCTCCAACTAAAAGATATATACAGTCTTGAAGTATGCAAACTCATTTACAAACATACTAACTCTCAGTTACCTGCTACGTTTAACAATCTTTTAAACTCATTACAGACGCTCATCCATATAATACAAGACAAATCAAAACTCGACAATTTGCTTTACCAGCACCACGTTCAAACTCAGGTGCTAAAATGATAAAACATAGTGAAATAGAAATCTGGTCAAAAATTCCTCCGGAAATAAAGAATGCAATGTGTTTAGCACTTTTTTGTCAGAGTATAAGAAATATGTATTACTCAGCTACCAGAACCATACCTTGTGTTCTTATCTATTGATGCATATAAACCAAGTGGTTTGATTTAAATACTTAACGCTGTTACAGTGGAAAGTGTCAAATCATGAAGAACCTCTGGTATGTATTACATCGTTTGGCTCTTGTTGCGTTAACAGAAAGTGGTCGCATCAAACCAGTGTACTTTATTCTGTAGATATAAAGCAAGCACATTTCCGTTTTCATGCATGCATTGACAACGAGTTCTTTCCCGAAAAGCATGATTGCGCGACTGGTTCTCAACCTGCTTAAATCTCATGGCACCATTGCGGTGCTGCAACGGTCAATAGCTTTTGGCGCATTTCCTCTTTGGCATTCACTAATATTTTTGAATGTGTGAAAATAGTAAATGTTTAATTTAACAACTTTAAACCATTTTCTCCTGATGGCTTGTCCTTGTCTGCACGCAGAGCATAAAACTTTTACTAACTATTATACACTGTTCCCTTTACACTATAAGCAGCTTCGTCCTTGGGAGGTCTGCAGACTAAATTACCCTTGATCCTTTCAAGCCTCCCAGTCCCTCATGCATTTTATTCATCGATGTACTTGGAAGTCATCGCAGTTATACATTACAATAATCATGATGGCGTCAGTCATGCGTGTGTTTTAACAGCTTGTATTTCATCAAAGTACAGTAAATGCATTAGCGACATCAAGCGTATACTGTCTACTACGGCCATGTATACATCCTCGTCTTCTTTCATGTATATGTGTATTTCTCTTTACTGCGATGCATGTTTAAAGTCTAGCGCCTTGCGTGTGGGAGTGAAGACGTTACGTGATGCAATAGCCAGACATACGTTTGGTTTGCATAGTATGCGCGATGGTTGCCAAAGTTATCAGATCGCAGTTACGCTTTGTCTAAAGCTACATCTTTTCCTTTGTCTGGTAAAAAATTGATGCATTCGAAGATTTGAAGCAGGGTCTACTCCGCGCTTGTTTAGTAAACATCGACGACAACCAAGAACTGCGAGTGGAATGCGATGCGTCAGAAATTGCAATCGCTGCAAGTCTGAGTCAAATCCGTTGGCCGGTGGCTTTTATGTCGCGAACGCTTTCTCCTACCGAGAAAAAATATCCCACAGCGGCACGGGAAGCTACTGCGATTATTATAGAAACTGTGCGCAAGTTGGTGCATTTCCTGCATGCCGGACGTTTTGCCTTGTCACGGACCAACGTTCCCTTGCCCTCATGTTATATCCGTTGAAAGGTACAAAGATCAAGAATAATAGAATCTTGTTATGGAGAGCAAAGCTTAGTACTTTCAGCTATCGCGTTGAACAGACTGCTGGTATAGAAAATGTGATCCCAGACGCACTTTCACGGCCCTCGGGTGTGGCAGTCGCCATTTCGGGAGATGATTCATTAAAGTCGATTCACGATTATCTTGGTCATCCTGGCGTCAGACGCTTAAAACATTTGGTGAAACCAAAAAATTTACCTTTTTCCCACGATGAAGTTAAAGGCACTTGTCGCGAGTGCAAAATTTGTGCAGAATTAAAGCCTCTATTCTACAAGCAAGCAGGAGAAACCTTAAAGGCGACGTGTCCATGGGAGCGGATTGCTGCGGAGTTAAAGGTGAAAGGCAAGTTACCATATGTAGGCTACTTGTTGTCATCGAGTTCGGTCGTTTCCCATTTGCATTTCTGTGCCGTGATGTTTCAGCATATTCAGTGTTTAACTCAGTTATTTTGTCTATTTGGAATGCCAGGTTGCGTTTACAGCGACCGAGGATCTGCATTTATGTCATCGGAATTGCGAGAATTTTTGCTATCACGCAATGTGGCTGCAAGTCGTAGAACTCCGTATCAGCCCGAGGGCACTCTCAGTGCGAGCGTCTTAATTCGACTTTGTGGAAAACAGTAAAACTCATGCTGCGCCCCAGAAACCTTCAGGAAGAGTAGTGGGACCAAACACTTCCCGAGGCTTTGCATGTAATAAAATTGTTGCTCTGTACCGGCACAAACCAAACTCCTCTTCAATTTTTCAGTTATCAACTTTCTTCCAAATTGCCAAAAATGTTGAAATGTGGCAGGCACACGTTGCAGCTTTTGACAAATGATCCCCAATAAAAATGTTTAGGTTCCCTAAAATTACGAAGCAGCTTTTAACTTTTCAAACAAGGCTACAGGTCAGCATATTCCAGTACTGACTGACTACATCACAACCACCACTCCCCATGCACACATTCCAATCACTTCTCTTGGCCAAAAAGATATCATTTACTTACTCTAAGCCACAGGCTATACGTCTTATGTCACAAATCACAACAAGGAAAGACTTACGACTAGTTTACACGTCCGCAAAATACCATCGCGAGCTACTGAGTCAGACATCCACATAGGAGAATCTGCCAATCAAGCCTTCTCAAATGGAAACACTGGCCCTCAACAGAGGGTGGCACGCAAGGGCCAAGATTACAAAACTGATGCGTTTTTTTTCGATTTGTTTCACGAAGTTTTTCCAAAACGAATATAAATCTTTTTTGAAGCCAAAAGTTTTTCATTAAAAAAACATTTGCGAAACGGAAGTGTTTTCGAAACGAAAGTAAAATTGGTTAAGTTTTTGAAATGTTTTTTGTTGTTTTTTTCAAAAAAATGCCAGAAACAAATTTTTTTTATGGTGGCACGCATGGGCTACCATATATGTCCAAAAGGTAAAGGTTTAATGGATGAACTCCGCGTGACACAGAGAGGAGTAGCCTTCGTTCTCGAGGAAGATGATCAGAACGGGTTTTGCATGTTTGCGATTGCGTCTCAATAGAATCTGGATCTACTGAACAGGTGCGCTAATTGGTTTTGTGGCGGTACATTTGATGTTGTCCCACTTGGGTATCACTAGGGCAACCAAAAGTCCATAGAGTCATAATTTTTCTGCCTTTTTCAAGTTTATGAAACGTCTGCAGACCAAGTTTCACGCTGATACCATGAGCCACACCAAAATTATTAGGTCAAAACAAAGTCAAAATTTATCATTAAGTCAAAATGTATCGTTGGATCAGAATTATATTGCAGCAGACTTTGTTTCTTTATTGATATTTTATTAAAGCTACAACAACAGATTTTGATATGTTTTTGCAAGTTTAGTTGCAATTCTGACATTAAATTGGTTTGTGCGTGACCTATGATGTAACAATATTGTTTTACCCACTGCTGGATAGTTGAATATTAAAAGTAGGCTGGACGTGGTAAGGCAAGAAACGTGGTCTTACAATACTTGGTTTGGTAAATGCTGATAGTGTTTTAACTTTATGATACTCTCAATTTTGACTCTACTGTAGTTATTAAGGTACTTATCAACATATCGTGCCTAATGTGTAAACAACCAAATTATTTAAATGTTCGAAGTACACTGCATGACATGTGCTTCTGGGTTTACCTCAACAACAGTCACCTAAAGGTGAATAATTTGGCAAATTCTGTGACTGCTTAATGAGAAGTTATAAAACGCTTTTGGTGGAATCATATCGCCCCAGTGGAAAGCATCAAGAAGGTTCGTTTCATAAACCTGAAAGCATCCAGGTTTTTTCCAAAGATGCTATGTACTAGATTTGCAGACAAGCTAATGTTTATTTCATTACAACAGAATAAAAAGTTCAACCTATCTGTTTGGTTTCTAACATTGTATATGAATATGCTTTGTATTCCGCATTTCAATTGCGAACGTAGGAAATGTATAGGTCAAAATAAAGTCAAAATTTGTAAATTATGAAGTCAAAACTTGAAGTTTCCAGGTCAAAAATTCGGTTGCCCTAGCAATGATCATGCCAGTTCAGAAAAACTGGTTTATTGTACTAAATGCCCTTAAGATTCATCTGCATAAAAAAACAGATTCATCTGCACAAATATTCTGACAACGAATAAAAATAACCGAAGCAAAGCTTTGTGAAAAGTGCAAGTTGCACTGTGTATTTCGTGAAACTTCTAGCAAGGAATTACTCTGTATGAACTGCACATTCTTTTCCTGATTGACATGTTTTTGTTAACGAAAAAGGTTAAAAATCGAGTTCCATCATTAATTTTTTTAGGTCAATGCTTTGGTTTCCAATGGAATATCATAAAGCTATTAACATAGTTGTCATTAGAAATAAGCTCATTCATTTTTCTTGATTGAATTTCAAAGCAGTTAATTCAATTTAGGGGGATGCTTGTTATTTGCAACAGTGAGACCTCCTTGTCAGGAGTTTGCAATATGGGTATGATAGCTTCTAAACTATAATCGAGCAACTTAAATTTTGCAATACATTGCACCCAGACGAATTGCGTCTATAACAAGTTTTCAGCCCGTGGGTCTGTTTCCTCTTTATTACTTCCTGCTTCAGTGGGTATGGTGAAGTTTGATTTCGAGGTTGCACCATATGCTAGTGAAAAATCATTGGATATGTGGTGTACAAAACCTAAATAGCAGACTGACTGGCTATTAGTCTAGCCTTAGGCCTTGCTAGTGTAGGTAAGATCAGCCGGCAAGTACGTTTTTAGTTTTAAGCTGTTTTCTAACGTAATTCGTCCTCCATCTAAACTTGCATGCACTTCCTTCACTTATGGTCAGCGTAAATGGTAGTTCAGATTTTTTAGTTCTTCAGGGACGGACGTTTCAGCCAAGTAACCGTATTTTCAGCTTACATAATCCTGATATAAGGCTTGCCTAGATGGATTTCAGAGATTCCTTGAGCTGCAAAATATTATTTTTTATTTTTTATGTGGCAAAAAAATTATTTTCTTGTAATAAAGGTTAGATTTTTCTAAATTATGCGTTAAAGTTGTACTTAACACCTACGAATCAAACACTAAAAAATAAAAAATGGAAATCAAACACACGAACAGCAAACCTATCAACTAAGAGAATCTTCCAAGGCTCCCCATTCAGTGATTTCGAATAAATCCAAATTGTGCATAAAAAAAACTATTTCTGAAAAAACAGAATTTCACTTCTCAAAAGCCACATATCACTGCATTCACATGAGTTGAAATCGACTGATGATGAAATGCTATCCTAAACATAGAGAAGTTTCTCTTCCAAAGTTTTTTCTACAGCATGAACAATTTGATAACTTTTCTGTTGCTCAAAAGCCATAACGCAGGTGACATGCATCATTGATAACACCTCTACTAATGCAGACTACTAATGCAGAGTAGTCCGTGTGTAATATTTTTCCTGCTTCCTCGACAATGTTTGTTTTTGCAAAAAGCTTTCTTTAACAATGTTTGTTTTACAGCGTTTGTTTTCCTTTTCATATGAAAATATTGTTTCTGCTGATAAAAATGAGTGTGGCAAGATCGTAAGCATGGTCATGAAATCAGAAAGTACTCCTAACTTCAAGTATCTTTGAGATTGCGCAAAAAACAGAAATAAGAACCTGATTTTGTTAAAGCTGGATTAACCTTAGGCTACTAAGGCAGGCCATAACCTAAGGCCCTGGAAAAATTTGATTCTCAATCTTTTTTATAGTCATTGTTCTTTAATAAAAGTACATACCCAATATTCTCCTAAAACATCAATTTCGGCAAAATATCTGATCACACTAACTAAAGCAATTCAATTTTTTGCAAGATTTTTCATTTAAAGCAATTCAATTCTTTGCAAGATTTTCATTTAACATTACATTTTACAAAGAAAACGGTGAATATTAAGATATTTTTCAGTGTTCTATATACATTACCGAGCTAATTTCAGTATGTCCAAGAAGAATGTGGATAGCAAAAATCAAAAGCTTCTGAAGAAAAAAGGAGCAGAAAAGAAGCTATGCTGTAGCAAAAGTCAAGAAATTTAATCTACTTTTCGTCAAAAAACGAGATCCTGAGTTATCTGATACAGATGCAGCAGTGCCAAATACATCAGGTATAATGGCTACTCCCACCTCAGAGTGGAAAACTGGACAGCTAACTGAGAGCGCCAGGAACAGGTTGGTGATGCATTAAATGAGGCTGCAAACACCTCAAATACAATTACTGAAAATAATAAAATTGATGCTCCACTCATTTGACATATAAAAAGTGATGCTCCACTTACTGTGCTATTGCTATATTACTGATGTGAAAAAAACACTAAAGCCAGAACTGGGAATTTGATTTCACGGCTGCAAAACGTCAGTATTCACAACAATGTGTTATCTCACGAAAGCAATGTTCATGTACAAGAAGCCAAATAAGAAAATTAGAAAATAAGTATGGCCTCTGCATTCACACAAAACACACAAACACGCTGTTTCTATTGTTGTTTCGATATTGGAATTTCATGAGCTCAGAGTTATGATGCAAACAATATGAATGGAAAATACTCGAAAATGCATGCTCATTGACAAATTACCCATCTTGTGCTGCTCACTCAATAAAACTTGTGAGTCAAGCAGCAGTTGATGCTGTACAGAAGCTTTGTGTTTCTTTGGCTTAACTAAAAAGATATGCAACTTTTTCTCTACTGTACATCAACGCATAGATGGAAGATTGTAACAGATTCATTTAAAAAGGGTTGTCGATTTCCTGCATAATGTGTGAAACAAAATTACACGAAGTTGGCAAAATATTCATCAGCTTTTTGTCAGGATTCAGTCAATTGGAAGATGAAACTTCATTTGTGTACAGTTTTAACGTTCAGCGCTGATTTGCGTCAAACGGTATAATAAACGTAACTTCCGTGAATTGTACTCAAAACTTGCGTTTTACTGCTTCACAGTGTAAGTATGGATCCCTCGAGCAAAGGGTCCACATGACGCATGACGATCGAAAAATTACGTTTATCGCTTTTTAAAAAAATCTGCTGATCCAAATTTCTTATTAGTCAGATCTAAAGATCCAGCGGGCATGTAAACAGAGAGAAATCCAAAAGCATCATGTAGCATTGCATAAAATTATAGACCTCAAAAACAATATTATAAAACAAAGCTTTTGCAGCAAGCACACGTTACTGCAATGCACTGAACAGTAAAGTAGGCAGCAGTCTCAGAGTGATCTTTAAGATATTTTCAGATAAACTCAAACTACGGCGAAGTAAAGTAAAGTGAAACGCAGTGCAGAATTTTGTGGTTTATCACGCACGCGAAGCAAAGTGCAGGGCTTTCACCATGACAAGAATTCTTTATGAAAGGAATAACTTTTCTTGGTGCTGACTCCGTTGCTGTGCAAAGTGTGACACAAAGTAAGGGTAAGCAAACGTCAGTTTTTAGAAGTTCTGTTTATCAAAAAAGATCTCGCCGACTAATGCTTTGTCAGACACAAAGCATTTTTTGCAGCTATGGATCAGAAAGGTGATTTCCACAACTCCAAAAGCTGCTTGCGGCATAGCTGATCTCTGAACATCAATCACCTGGACATTTCAGAAAGCGCCACTGTATTTTTGAAGTGAGTTACTCATATTTCCTACGACGTTGATTTAACAATTTGGCTGCAATTGATATTTTTCGACCAGTGATTCCCATGTTTCGTAACAAACTCGCGGGAAAGATGACAGGTATAAGAGCAGCAAGATCTGCGAACTGGTCCGCTTTCGAACGAACTTTCCGATTTGTTTGAAACAAAGTGTTGCAAAGTGTTGGGTTACACACAGGCAATGGAATAACAGTACTGTAATGCATCAAACACTGACACAAACGATGAAATAAAAAGATATTGGAGGTGTGCTTGTTCAACAAAAGGGAAAAATTTCAACATCCATTTCAAATATAAAGCAATGCTTTACTTTTTACGTGACCTCTGAACTGAGCAGGGAAAAGTGTCAATCACTCAAGAAAAGCAGCAACAAGCCGCATGACATGCGCACCAACACCCAACCTTCTTCAACAACGATCAATATATCGCCAACAAACGGTTGCATTCCCTTATGTGCTTAGAACAAGAAAACCGTGTTGCAAAAACAAAAAAGTGTATTACAAAGTTTTGCAAGATTTCTATCACATTTTTAAGCTGCACTAAACAACCAGAAAATTTTTCCATAAACAGAAATTTACCGGAAAAGTTCTCTGGCGGTGCAATCCAAACAACAAGTACATAAATAAAAGAAAATTTACATGATACTTTCAAAGCCGATAAAAAGCGCTTCTCTGCACGAAACCATATCATAAAGCATTTTCAAATTAAACCTTGAAACCACGATATGAAAACCTGGGCAATGTGGCAACTTCGAACGGAAAGCACAATCCAAGCATTTTCAACCGAAACGATGGAACCTCATAAGCATGAAACGCTCAAGTACAAGAAACAAACGTGAACTCGTGACATTTCCGAGCTGCTGCGAACCACGGATAAGACATATTATTTTTATAACCTCACTGCATCAACCTTGAATCAAAGAGGTTTGAATCACTTTTTTGGTTTTTCACAGTCATGATATAATAATGGTGGTGGAGAACCGATAATGGTAGCCATGTGCTGTTGACGTTTTTATGGTGACGTTTGTGAAGTACAAGTATTTTGCTTCAAGGTAATATGTCCCATGATACAAAATGCTAAACAACATTTTTGCCACCTGATGTTTATGGAAGAGTGAGATACTTGTAAACCTACTTAGTTCATAGTTCGTTCAATAGTTATTAAAAACTGCATTACACTTACATCCGTCACATGTCCATTTCACTGATAAAGGAACCCAACCCAAATTCGTTTCCTATAGATAGGCCATAGCCTTGTTGGAATAGGCAAAGTCTTTTGTCTGCATAGTCAACACGTTGCCGCTGCCTTGCCAAGAGCTGGGTAAAGCATTATCAACTTTAACGCAACTTTTGCGGTAAGTTATCCAATATGCAGTATGTGGATGTATTCTTGAAGCACTCCAACAGGCACGGAAGTGTTTCAGCTTCAATTCGTATTATTTTCGTTGATTGTTGCAGCCCAGAGTCCACGACGTTTAAAACAGTTGATTTAGGTCTTGTGCCGTCAAAGCCCGCAGCCTGTCGTTGACTTCCTGGTGCGCAGAGAAAACATTGGTATGAATCTATGAATCACGGACTAGTATGTTTATGCTGGGCCGCCTACTTGTTTACTTACGTTGGTCCTATGGTTGTTTTTTCCTTGTATTCTGCACTCGAGCAAAAAAACGTCACTCACCACGAGTTGATTATATGAGTTGTTATGTTCCGCGAATTTGTTTCCACATTTGCTTCACACCTTAATCAGCATCAACTGCGTTTTAACCTTGAACTATAAAAGAACACTTGCTTACACCTTTGTTTGTTGATAGTTGTTGCATTCATTCTTTCAAACACTGTTTTTCCGTTGGTTGATTGCAGCAGCCATAAGTGTTTCACATGTAGTTCTTCTGGCGCCAGACCAAGACTAGAACAAGCCAGGTAGGAGATATAATCATGACACCTGGTCATTGGTCAATATTTGAAGTGAGATTGGAAAGCACCAGTGGCTAATGCGCAAGGCTTCACGTTGTAGCAGCAAGCGGCGATGCAGAACACGCGCCGCGATCACTCTTTGCGTCAACTAGTTATCACCTTCAACTGTTCATCATCAGTATCAACAAAGATTCGCGCTGAGATTGCTCTATTACTGCTTGTTCGCGTCACTGATATAAGGGTGGTATTATTCGCAAATTCCGTTTATGGTGAATCGCACATTCAACGCCAGGTCTACCGAGAGATTGCAGCACACGGGTGTAGCATGCTAATTTGGGGCTGGAGCGTTTTTCGGTAGAGGAAGTGAATAGGACTCGCCTCGTTGATATTTTGATAACATGGCTGAAAAATCGCAGCTAAGAACATTTATTTGGGGAAGTGGCTTTACATTCATTTCTTTACGAAATTCAATTCAATACCAACTGACAATCTCTTTCTCTTGTTGTAATCCATTCATCAATACAACTTGTCAACCCAAGATTTACAATGGTAATAGTTTATTCATGCATTTTATGTGAGTCAATTCACGAAGTAACACGATTGCAGCACGAGAAAAAAGAACAGCATCATAGAGAAATTACTGTTGATGAAAACGCAAATCATCAGACACTCAAGGCTAGCAAATTTATGGTTATGTTCTAATATCTGTGAATCACAAAGGCTTGACGAAAGACCACATAGGTCAAGTTCTCAGCCAACCTGTTGCTAGAACAAATCATTTTTTAATTGAAAACGCTTCACAAATAGTAAAAGAAAAGCAACGCAATGCATCAAATCAACGTCAGACAACAAAAGTGAACAAAACAACAACGAAAAAACAGTGGAGGAAAAGCATTATTATGTACAGGGAGGTTGGATGATCAACTGTAGAGGTAGAAGATACAAGAGAAAAGAAGGGCATCATAGCAACATTACAAAAACGTGACAAGCATATGCAACAAAAATCAACAGGAATTTCGGCAAGATTGCAGGACGTTTCCAGCCTGGGCACATTTTGCAGACTCAACGCTTATGTAGAAGAGTTTCCAACCATCGTTTAGCTCAAGGATCAGCAAATCTGCGTCTCCGAAATCGCATACGGCCCTTTAGCTCCTCTGATGTGGCCCTCTCTGGGTTAAAAAAAAAACAGAAATGAAGTTTGCACTTGAACAGCACTAGATCAAAGTTGATTACAACAATGGCCCCTGTGGAGTCGCATGAACAATAAAGCGGTGAAAACATTTTCTGGCTCCTCACCAGTCGTATCTGCTGGAAAATGAACCAGAATGATTCATTTTGGTTCATTTTTCGAACCAGAATAGTTCTGAAGCAGAATGGTTCATTCTGAACCAGAATGGTTTATTTCTGAAAAAAGTTTGCCAACCCATCGTCTAGTGAAACAGTCGTTTCATATTGATACGTTAATGCATTGTTGGAATATTACAACATTTTGCCTACATAGCAGGGTTGCAAAGTCAGAAGTAAAATATCCGACTCTGACTCCAACCCGATCTTTCCAAATATTGCGACTCGGACTCCCGACTCTCACCTTTCAAAAATTTACGACTTCGGCTCCCGAATCCCACCTTTTTAGAAATTCCGACTCCGACTCCCGAATCCGACCTTTACAAAACTTCCGACTCCTTAACATAAAGGGAATGAAGCTTGGCTGTTAACAATTTTGTAGCAAATAACAGTCAGTAGAAATCGTTTTGCAAATCATGCCATTTCAATAGGACTTCCCAACTTAGCAGTGTGATATAAAGAATGATCCAATTGAACTTCTGGAGTTAGAAACGGGCCAAAACCTCCGATTCCGACACGCACTCTGACTCCTAGTGTTGTTAGGAATCCGACTTTACCCAAACACCTCCGACTCGTTACGACTTCAACTCATCATTTCAACAAAATTCCCAACATAGGTGTACGATGTAAAACTATTTCAATTGGCTGACAGTGAAAACAACGTCCATAGAAAAAGATGTAAACGACATTTTGTTGACGTCTCGGCAACTCCATCACCAGCACATTTCCAACTGAACTGCAGAGATCTTGCTGCAAGTTCTTAAGGTCTGTCGTAAGAAATGCGTTACAAAAAATGTAAAATGCGAGTTCAATTGGACTTCCGCAGTCAGACAAAAAAATCCGACTGCGACTCTTGATGTTGTTAGCATGGGCGTCCGCAGAAAATTTTCCAGGGTGGCAACGTCGACATTTCGCTTATCCTTTTTCAGGTTGCGAACGATGCAATGCAAATGGACCTTCACAAGACGCCTTACCCTTTCTACACCACAGAAAAACTTCCCCATGAAAGTACGCGCTCCGTTCGCATTTTTTGAAATCATATTCATGTGAAGCTGTATTCGAATATGGAAAATGTTATACTTTTTATCATCCTTTAGAGCTTTTGCTGAATTGGGATATTATCCAATATCATTATTATTGTGAACTGCCGACAACCAGTATGAATTCTACTTGAACTATCCACAACTGCTTTTGCAGTGCTCACATAAGTCTGTGTGGGTTGAGCTCACTTATCAAAATGTAGTATGAAATGTTTTCTACACTTTGGCTACAAGAAATGCTTTCGCTTTTCATAAACTACTTAACATCCATTTCTCGAGAATTTTCTAAAAATAAGTCATAATTTTAGAATAATCAACGGCCAGAACATCAGTAGCGGTGAAAAAAGATTAAAGTTAGACACTCTCGCAAAACCCTTTCGAGCGATGAGAAGTAAACATGAAGTTGACGACTATCGGACAACTTACTAAAGTTAGAATACCACACATACTTAAAAAATCGCGAAGATGAATTATCAAAACTCGCCAGAGCAAATAGCTTGGCACTTACTCACTCATAAGTCAGAACTATACCTTATGCATATTTCCACAAGCTTGCATACATAAGAAGCCGTGCAGTGCGTAAAAAGAAGATTGCATAAGCGTAGTTTGATTAAGCCAGTGTGGTCCAACTACAGGCTTGCGGGCTGCATGCTGTGGCCCGCCACAACGTTTTGAGTGGCCCGCGGAAGCATTCAGAAAAAAATCCAAATTTGAAACTTGTTGAAAAGCGTGTGAGGTTACATTTGCCTCCCTAGATTGCTTGCGCTGGAGAAAGTTTATTTGCAGAAGAACAACAAATAATACCATTTCTGTGAAACATTATTGTTTTTGTTTTATTTATTTCTTTTGCGATCATATTAGGTGGTACGGCCCTCCCCTAACCTTGCGCTGGAGCACCTCACTATATAACCTTTGTGTTTTTCTGCAATCCGGCGTTCATTGACTTGAAAAGTACATTTGGCGCAATTACTCAATACCGCCAAATAAATCTGTCTATCCATCAGTTAAACACGACATTCTCAAATTGGCCCTCGAACCGAATTAATTACTCATCCCTGCAATTAGGTAATTTTAATTACTGCAGAACAAGCATTACATCTTTTAATAAAAATGGAGGCAACAATACTAACTGTATTAGAGACTGTAAAGCGCTTCTGGAATTTAGTCAGCTAAGATAGGTTTCCCAAGCTGAAAGATTTCGCACTAAAAATGCGCTCATATATTTTCTACGATGAAGCAAGTCAAATCTACAGTAAAAACAGAAATTGAATGGGAGACGATACACAGGACGATAGTCTCCGACTTGCTGCCATTAACACTGGTATTGCTAAGCTAAAGGAACGATAGTGTCAGAGGCGTCTCGACTACAGGCATCCCACTGATAGAGGTTTGTAATCAATTGCTATTTGCTATTGTGTAATAATTTCAATGACGCACTCAGGTATCACCGTTTTTTAGTTTCAAATGTTGTGAATCTGTTGTTTTATAGATCATTTTATTGGAAGTGGCCTCGAGTTGTCACTATTTTATAAAACGGCCCGTAGGTCAACAGTAGTTGGCCCACGCTGGATAAAGCTATTCACTCAGGCACATTGGTCACACTCAGTCTCACACTAGCAATGGATATTGTGGTTGCATTTCTGTAGATCACTCTGGCTTCTTTTCACAAAGTAACCAACACTGCCATGGGATCACACGCACGCGATCACGTGATCTCGAGGCTTGATCTATTGGATCTCGCATCAAGCGAACAAAAACGAACAAAAAAAGCGGCGATCACATCACTTCAAGTCAAAACAAACCACGCTACCTCAGCTAAATTGACAAAAACTATACTCTTTGACAGAAAAATATTTCGTCAAAACAGGCCAAAAACCGCATACACTTTGATAAAACTATCCCAAAGCAACGCAACCCGCAGCAGCAAAAAATTTCCCGCAACGCAATGAACAAACAACCCAATTGTGTGGGAAAACCGCCCAACTGTCAACACTGCACAGTATAAAACTACGTGGCTTACTGCTATCAGCAGTCATATCTCGCTGCATTTTCTGCCAAGATATCTGCGTTCAGCAGCAAGCAGCAACATGAAGAAAAACGCCTACTGTCGTACCTTGAAGCGAACCATGTTAGTGTTACGCAATAAAGTCCAACAGCAGAAAAATCCGCTCCCACGTTCGGCCACGCAATGAAGCACAAGTGAACTGCAAGCTCACCACTGCATGACAACAGGACCGTGAAACTGGCTCTTGTGAAGTGTGTGTCTTACCGGCAGATATAGTGTCATTGCAAGAATTAAATCCTTTACTGAAAATTGAGCTGCCGACTTCATGTTTTCTACAAAATTTTGGTTCTTAGGCCCAATTCCCAGGGGGGCAAATGCCCGTTTTGCCCCCTTTGCGGACGCCCATAGTTGTTAGGTATCTGACTACGACCCCACCCAAAAGCCTTACGACTCCGATTTTGACACCGACTCTGCAATACTGTCTACAACATAATGAATCGGTTTTATGAGTTGCTTAGTTCCGGGATATTCCTTCAAGCTTTTTTTCAAATGTTGATAATGCAATAACTACGTTTTCATTTTGAAGAATAACGGGACACTTGCTTACTGTCTGCTTTGCTGATACTTCTTGCTTCATTCATTTTCATACCCGTTTTTCTCGGGGAGGATCGAGGGCAGTGGCGTACGCAGAAAATTTCCGAGAGGGGGGCAAGTTTCTTCATAATCGTGTGACGTCACACATCAACTTTAGGGGAAGTGCCGAAGGCAAGACCATTCTAGGGGGTCCGGAGGCGTACCCCCGGGAAAAGTTTGCAAAATTACACCTAAAATACGCATTTTTGTGCATTTTGGAAGCAAGTTTTAGACAA
>JGI24159J19872_10005319_pt1 | contig 16624 bp, 13 predicted proteins | sample Ectturendosymbi4_FD_19872 | JGI IMG/M metagenome (IMG submission 19872) | reverse complement strand
CCCAGTTCCATCTCACACTGAAATGGACCAAAGATCAATCTTCCCATTTCTGTGACTGCGTCTTAGTTTCGAAATGAATTTTTCAGCACCACGACCGTGGTTTGACTAAATTTCACGCAGGATCTGAGCAACTACTGGTGTGTGTCGCCATAAACAACTTGTTATGGCCACCAGTGACCATAACATGGCTGACTCAGAAAACAGTGAAAATATCAGTGAAGCAACGGTGATAAGGCAAATTGTACGATTTGCTGATTCGATACGAGACGATGAGGAAATGGAAGAAGTAGATTGAAGAATGAAATAGACAATGATAAAATATATTGTGTGCGTATGTTAATCATGTATTGCATTGTTGTTTATAGAAAAGACTTGTACTTGGCGTACCAGGGAAAACGCAGCATATTTCAGGAAGTCAAGGAATTTCAAAAACAAGATTTTCATTCACAAAATTTTCAAGCAGTAATGGAATGACTAAGGGACACGGTGGATTTAAGTAACCTCGCTCACCAAAACAAAGTAACTTCCAATTTAACGATAAAAACCGAGAATGATGCGGTTGGAATTAAAGCTATAACGGGACATTTAAAATGTCATATTTATGCATGGGAATGGCAGAAAGAAAAACGAACGTAAGATTCGTATAATCTCATGAATCTATTTGAATAAGGAAAATTAGTCAAAAATAAATAAAATGGAACTAATACGCCTACTGAAGGAAAGCCATCGTTCAAAGCGTAGCGCAAGAAATATGTTACGTCTATATGGAATTAGCGATGATGCCGGCTTTACGCAGCCATTGGCCGAAATGCGTCTGGGGAAAGCAATAAGGCTAGTATTGAACTGGCTGACCTTAATGCAGAGAACGGACATGAAATTGAATTACGTATACCTGTACCATAGAAGCAAGCGGTTTATGTAACCAGCATACGCATGAAGGCCAGAACAACTTATGTTCGATATGTATAGGCTGTGTCAGAATTGAGTGGCAAGATATTGCACCAATGGGATGCTCAAGTTAATTATCGAATGCTTACTTTAGAGGAAATTAAAAGCAGCGTCAATCGCGCTGAAGCGACTAACCTTATCTTTGATTGTGACGTTATGAAAAACTATGTCACCAATTTTGTGACAGGACAACTGGCAAGCTCTCAAGAGGAGCCATAAGCTATGCCAAGCATGAATGATATTGGAAAAATGAATTCTACGTCAATACCCAAAGCCATAAAAATAATTTTCACAAGTTAATTAATGAAATCAGAATGCTGAAATGACTTTCTACAGATACTGCGTTGTCCTATAAAAATGTCGTATTGTGTTATATTATGTTGTTATTATACAAGCAGAGAAGTAGGTACTTTGAATCACAAAATGGTGCAATCACTCAATGTTGTACAAAACTTATGTTTTCAAACGGACGTTAGTCGCGATGCAAAACTTATGTTTTCAAACGAACGTCAGTCGCGATGCAAAACTTACGTTTTCAGACGCATGTCAGTCGCAATGCAAAACTCGTGTTTTTGGACGGACGTCCGTCGCAAAGATGGACAAGAATGTTAAAATAAAATAAATAAAGCCGATTTTCCTATATAAGCCCGCTTTGAAGAGAGGGAAAATCGAAGTTTTCATGTTTCTCACTGTATGGAACTGCCAAAAGTGGATCCATACAGAAGTGCAACTGTTCTGTTTTATTGACACAACATCTGTTGTACTGATATGTATATGCTCCTTGATCTCGTGATAGGAGAGGGGTCGGTTAGAGATGTTTTGTCATACGAGACAGGGGAGGTGCTCGGTAAAACAAGTTCCCCTGGGCAGAAGTGAATTACGGACTATAACCTGACTGTATGATTAAGTTTGTGCGCAGAGATTGAGTTGAAAGCGGAAGTAATAAAGAAATTGCGCAAGACAATGACACTCAGCATAGCGCTCAGCGACGAAATCGAATTGCTAGTGACAACACCAAATTTGCAAACAAGAGATTGCATGCGCTTGTAAGAAAATGCAAAAGTCAGGATTTACGTAACAAGTGGCCATGGAAAAGAAGGCACAATGTGTTTAACAACTGCACAGTGAGAATTGTGAATGCAGTTGGTTTATTGTATAACAGCGCAGTTTGATTTGTAAACGCTGTTATTATGTGTGCAAGTTAATGCGTATACTGTTGGAAGAAATAAGTATAAAATTGCTCTGTTTAAATTAGTATGAGTGATCCCAATGCTTGTGGAATTACTGCAGGTGTTGTTGACTGCTACACTGCTTCTGCTGTTGTCTGTGCTAAACGAATGGAATGAGGGCCTTGTTTTAAAAACCCCAAACGGATAGTGAGAAAAACGGTGTAGAATAATAAACTATAGCTTTTCTTACTCTTTTGTTGTTCTTCTTCTAGCCAAAGAACGAGCCACAAAAAGCTCTAGTTTCCCGACCGTCAAAAACAACACAGCTTATCATGCATTTGGGAAACATTGAATGCAGGCTAGAGGGTTTAAATTATCGTTTAAAATATTGCTGGTCGAAAGTAATCTACTTTATATATCGACCAAATGAACTTGAACGGGAAATTAAGAAAAAAACTGAGGGCCAAGCAAAAATCTGGGGGGCCATGGCCCACCCAGACCCCCCCTCAGAATCGCCACTGGCGAAACCAATTGGCTTGACAAATCAGATATAACAATTTTTGTAAAATTTACAAGAAAATTAAAAGAAGGCCTGCAGTGAATCTATTTCTACTGCATTTTTATGTTTAGGGGCAATATCGTACTCTATATGCTGTCAGTTGTTTACTATGATGCCTGCCTGAGCTATCGAATGATAATAAAAACCAGGCACGACAGGTTATGCGTTGTTACACCATAATTGTTTTTGCGTACTAACCGATACTGACCTTACTGCATTAATTCCGACACGAAGGCATGCTTCTGTTTAGACTCTTAGGTCTAGTCTAGGGGCTAGGCTAACTGCTTTGAGAGCACACCGAGTAGTTTCAAACTAAAATTATAATCTTCATACACAGTTTCATAAGCACTTTGGACTTTGATTCAGGAGAAGTTGGATTCACAAACCATACACAATTGAAACTTTAGGAGGGCACACACCTGCCATGCTCAGGATGAGTTTGCGGTGTTATTAACGACAAACGTTTGCAACTGGGATTTTCAAAACAGAGTTTAGCCTATATGCCATTTTTGGAAAAGAACAAGAAATAAATGCTCAGTCATTTCTGATCTAGCCATTCATAAAGTCTTAGATTTTTTCAGAAGATATTTGTGTGAAGCGCTATTCTTAAAATTGACAAAACCACCAAGTCCAAAAACAGATCCTTTTTGGAAAATGTTAAGAATGTCCTTGGTTCCGCGTTGTCTTGTATCAATTTACGAATGATTGATCTGTGTAAAAATTATCAAGTGCATCCATCCCATTAGTTGTGCTTAATAACTTCTAATAAACTGAATCGTTTTTTGTTAATCATTTTTCGCCTTACTGTTTCCATTACGTGGTAGTTTTATTACTGTGTAGTTACTTTTGTGAGTTGTGTGCATTTGTAAAATGCATCTTGAGATTTGTAATGAGACGTTGACGTGCATCGTTAAGATCTAGGTCAGCTTTGTCCAACCCAAATTGCTTACTGATCCAAAAATTATGTCGCAGTCTTAACCAGGGCCGCAAATTGAATGACATATTAATGAGAGCCGCACATTTAGTGGCTTACTTTTATCTTAACAAACTAAATTTAGCTTAAGTTAATGCACTGAAAGCGTTGGAATCCTAACTGCAATGGTAACAAACGTGATAAAGGGGAACTGAGGACCAAATGCATAAAAAATTTCAAATTCAAGATTATCAAAATAAGGACTGGTTGTCAGTATGTAGGATACTTTTACTACAGCGAAAAGCTAAACTGGGCCGCAAGCGGCCGGCGGGTTGAACATAGCTGATCTAGCCTATCCATCAACGGGTCGCATAGAAACACCTTTTTTGAAAATGGGGTCAGAGAACAAAAAAGTTTGAGAAGCCCTGGCATAGAGGATTAAAACACGCTTTCACTCCAGAACCGTCGCCAGAATGTCGTCAATAGGGGACTTTACGTTTGTGTGGGGGGGCTTTACGTTCGTGCAGGGGGTGCTTGACATTCAATTTTGACAAAAATTCCACTAATTTATAGTGTTTCCTATTTCAATTTTGGGGGGCTTGGATCTTTGTTTGGGGGGATAAGGCCACCAAAGCCCCCGTGGCGACGGGATTGTTTCATTCTTCCCAAAGTACCAAACGACTAAATACGCATTCCCACAAGCCTGCATAGACATATTCTATCAAGCTACGTAGCTTTATGAACTGTGTAAAAAGAAGCCCGCATAAGTGTTGCTTGACTAAGCTCAGGGCCGAATTTAGACATGTGGAGGCCCCAGGGCAGCCTTTGTGTGGAGGAGTGTTCCCTCTAAGAAAATTTTACACTGACCATATGTTTGTTATAGTGTGCGTGCAATTGCGCAACCATGTGAACGTACAACTAGTGAAGTGTTTCAAGCGGTTAAATGTTTGTGCAATAATTCGTGGGCGTCGGAAGGATTTTTTTCCAGGAAAGGGCCACTAGTGGATTTAAATTTTTTTTCTGGGGTTGGCCAAAAGTGGTGAAATTTCTTTTTTTCCCACTCGAAACTAAGAAAACAATCTTTTTTGCTAAAATTTTTAAAATCCAGGAGAGCATGGCCCCTCTGCCCCCCCCTTCCGACGCCCATGTACAATCAGGCCCTTAACCAAAGGGGGAGAAGACCCCTAGAAAAAATTTCCCCCCCCTGGAAAAATATGCTGGACATATTTTGAAAGTATTTGGACATAGTTTGAAAAATTTGGGCCACTCTCAGAAAACTCTTCGCCCCCCTGGCATCCCAAGCTGGTTACGGGCCGGTGTACAATATAGGCCTACATATGATATGGAGTCTGAAATGTTGCAAGTGCGCGAGAATTAGATTTCACTTCGCAAATGTTTTGGTGGAACTGCGCAGTTGCGCATCTTAGAGGGAACACTGGTGTGGAAGACCTCAGCAGGCCTACCTCCAGGAAATACTATTATCAGTTGGCCGTAAAATAAGTAATCATAAGTAAAGTCGTATACTAAACTTAGTTAAATGGTTTTGAGTTTGATGAATGCAGCATTCTAGAAAAGTTATAAAAATATATGTTTGTTCAATTTTAATAAGATTAGGATTCAATCAAAAATATTGTACTGTACTTGACCAAGTAAATAAAACAACCTTCAATTGTTGATCAAAAAACATTTGTTTCCTAATAGTGTTGCTATTAAATATCTTAAATATGTTAAATCAGCCTTAACCAGGGGGCTCACGGCAATGACTGTGTAGGCTCCTGGGCAGGTGCCCATTTAGCCCTCCCCTTAATTCGTCCCTAATTAAGCTATTCACTCAGGTACATTAGTTACAATCACACCAACCACTGATTTTTCAAACTTGTGGGAGCACTGATGCAGATTCACTCATGCTTCTTTTCATACAGTATAAAATTACGTGGCTTACCGCTGTCAGCAGTGACTGTCTCACTGCTTTACCTGCCAAGATGTCTGCGTTTAACACACGGCAAAACGCCTACAACTGTAACTTGAAGTAAGCCTAGCAATGGTTTTCAACCTTTTTCACGCAGCGACCCATTTTGCAACCCAATTTAACCTAACGGCCCCCTTCCGAAAATTTCCAGTCAGGCATATGCAATGCAGTTGTGGTTGCAAATTGAAAACCACAATGACTAAAAAATAACGTACGATATCACTATGTTGAACAAAGACTCATTTATTAAATTCGTGTAGGCTACATCGCAGCATCAGTGAGAGAGACCCGTGCTTTATCCAAATCACTCCACAGCGCAACTCACTGAAAACTGGAATAACTCCCAAGTTAGCTACCGCATTCAGATATGTAATTTACAAACACAGCTCATTCATACGTCATAAGTTATTCGTGCGTTGCCAAACGCAACAGTACTGTAATGGTCATAATCACATTTAAAACAACTTTGAATGAAAAAGAAGCTATCATTTTTGCCAGGTGATCGTATGATTTTGGCTACAACAAAAAGTGGTTTCATATACGAAATATAAAATATAGAAGAAATTATGAATATTTTTATCAGAAGTTCTCGCGACCCTAGAAAAAAGGCAAACGACCCCCAGGTTGAAAACCACTGCTTTAAAGATTTGTTGCCATGTTATTGTTACACAGTAAAGACCAACAGCATAACAGCTGCTCGCGAGCTTCGCAACCTGCTTTTGCAGGCAATGGAGCGGACACAGCTCGTCACTGCATGACACGAGAACAGTGAACTTAGCTCATGTGCAGTGTGAGTGTCATACGGAAAATAAACTGTCATTGCGAGAATTAAAGCAATTCATTGGAATTAAGCTGCTGGCGTCAGGCGTTTTAGAAAATTTTAGTTTTTATTTCCAATTTCCAGGAGGGGAAATGCCCGTTGTGTCCCCCAGCGGACGCCCATGATCACTGGTGACTTCTCGACACCTGGTGGCATCCTACTTTTTTCTAGTTGCACACATGGTGGCATCTTTTTATGCAGGTAGAATAAAAGACACGGGTAATTTTGATACGTTAGGGCAGGGGTCAGGAACCTTTTTGGCTAAGGGAGCCACGAAACCGACGTATTTCTAATTATATTTCCGTGAGAGCCATATAATATTTTTCAACACTTAATGCAACTAACTTACTTAACTAACGTGTGCATTTTTAAGCAAAATCAACAAATTTAAACAATGGCAAATGTCTGAATTTTCTCTTTAATAACATGCTTCTTACTGTTAAGAAGCATGTTATTAAAGAGAAGAAGCATGTTATTATCATGTTATATCATGTTATAACAATGTTATAACATTATCATGTTATATCATGTGAGCATGTTATTATCATGTTATATCATGTTATAAGAAGCATGTTATAAGAAGCATGTTAAGAAGCATGTTATTATCGCATTACTGTTAATGCGACTTCTGGTGCTGCTGCATGGTGTTGCTGATGGCTTTGTAGGAAAAGTACAGAAAAATTTCATCCGTAACAATCGTGTTAAGAAAATATCAAGATGCCGTCATAAAAAGAGCCACATATGGCTCGCGACCCATAGGTTCCCGACCCCTGCATTAGGGGGAGGGGGCGATCGCTCCCCTCTGGATCCGTCTTTGCACCGTAGTTCGGTGACTCGGTAGAGGTCTCGTTTTGTCTTGAGTTTTCGAACTGCCAACTGCAGGTTGAAATGTACATTTTTCTTCGAAAAATGAAACCCTTGTTGAGTGAGCGCTTCGGCAAAGACAAACTTGACAAATGATTCACATTGGCTAAATGTGCAAATTCAGGATAGCTAGGGCTGTTGACGTAAGAGATAAAATTCAGGGCAATCAGACAAAATTAGATCCAGGTCCGCAATTAGGGGGGGATTCGCCCCCCTGAAAAAATTTTCGCTCTCCCTGGAAAAATGTGTTGGACCTAGTTTAAAACTATTGGATATAGTTGAAAAAATGTGGGCCCCTCTCAGAAAACTCCTCGCCCCATCTAGTGTCCTCAGGGCCGGCCCTAGCAGGTGTGGGGCCCAATGCAAGACCTGGGCGCGGGGCCCAATGCAAGACCTAAGCGCGGGGCCCCTCTGAGCAGTGATTCTATGACGTCATCGTGTTCAGTCAACCGTGTTACGATCATGGTAGAGCGCAGATATACAGTACAGCACTAACACGAGAATTGAGCACGTTTGCTATCGTCCGAGAGGAAATTTGCTAGTTCTGACGAGAGCATTCTATGTTAACAATGAAATTTATATGGCGTTTCTACTGAATTCTCAAGCGCAAGGTGTATCTGGCAAAAATGAATAATCTACCCAAACACCATGGCCCTGGCCCCCAAACACCATGGCCCTGAGTGTCCCAACTGGTTACGGGCTTGATTAGATCCGTGCAGTCAGAGAGTTCAAAAACGATTTTAGGCAAATTTTCGATCAAGTAATGATGACTGGAAAGTTAGTAAAAGCCACAGCAAGATTTCCAACCTCGGCAGTGAGAAATGTCAGCACCCAGCCTCTTTCAACAACTTTGATATAGTTTCTTTGATGGTGCAATTTAAAAAATACTGCTGCTTGCATAATTCATTCCTTCAACTGTTGCTACAATGATCTGTACAAAGATGAATCGATTAATTTTCAATGTTAAACAATGATCTATTCCATATCTTGCAATTGTGACTTTCTAAATTTTAGTGTGGATTGGGCGATGGGATTCCTATGCTGTCGAAGCGCGTTTCAAGTTATTCTGCCTTTTTAAAACACTTACCTGTGTGAATCAGGGTTCTCCTCAATGATGATGATGACCAGTTTCGTATGCAGAAAATTTTCATGGGTGGATTATCATTCAGTGGCGTATGGTGGTCATTTGTATTTGATGTGCGCTGTTTGTGACGTCACATTTTGACTTCCAAACCAACGTTCTGGCGAAGTTTGTTGATATAATATCCATTTTATTCAACATCTACTCCCCTTATTTTATGTGTCATTGGACTAAATTTAAACTATTAGCGCTCCAAGTTACGATATCGGAGGAAAATAAACTAAATGCTACGACACAGCAGTTCATAACTGCAAAAATATCATGCTGCGTGTAAACAGGGGAGTAAAAACACACTCATCAATGCGTCAGAGCAATTTACAACTGCAAAATGAGGCTGCGCTAATGTCTTGTCGAATTCAAGCAATCGAGCATAGAAAAAGTACGACTGGACTGGCTGGCACACGCCCCTGTTTGAAANATCGAATCTTGCCGAACTACNCAAGAATTGAGAATGCGCATAAAGCACACAAGAAAACTTTTGATTTTTTGTTATGTATAGACAGGCCCGTAACCAGCCTGGGACACCAGGAGGGGCGAAGAGTTTTCCGAGAGGGGTCCAAATTTTTTGAACTATGTCCAATATTTTTAAATTTATGTCCAACACATTTTTCCAGGGGGGCGAAAAATTATCTAGGGGAGCTTCGCCCCCCTGGTTACGGGTATAGAAGTTCAGCAAACTTTTAGTTTTCCTTGTTTCCTGCTGAGGCATTACCAAATGCCTGAATGCTTCTATGTTAACAGCTGCTTTTTCGAATTCGTGCAACAGTTCTATCATGCTACAGAAATCGGTAATGTAGCCAATGCGGTGAGCGCTTGCGCTGATCAGCCATAGCAGACAAAACATATGCAGTTGTTTCGGACAAAGTGAACTATCGCGGAACACAATCTAAAGCATGCGTAGTGGACGAAAGGTCTCCAAAAACTGGTGAGATGGTTTCTGGACGCAGACGATAACGCAGATTCCCACCACAACCTAATTATTGCTTTCTGGCCCATTTACAATGCTCCTTGAAATTTGCATGCAAATTCATTCCGTGGTATTTGCATTAAGTCGACAAATTAACAAGCAAAAAGTATGGGAAAACAATTAATCTCCTTTGCGCAGGTAATAAAGCTTTTGTAAAATATCAAGCTCAAAGGGGGGGTATTAACCCCAAACTGCCCCCTTGCATACGCCCTTGATGATGACCACAAAACAAAGCATCGATCGCGATTACCCCCAAGGATGACATGAGAGTGTCTCTTTTGCCCTGGACCGCAAAGCCACTATAGTGCCAGTGACTTTGTCCAGCCATGACATGCCGACCGTTTGAGCCAAAGAACTGATCAAACCCTTAAAAGATGCGGAAAGTCTTGCAGTTTAGATTTTCAAAAATTGGAAAATTTTGGATTGTTTTTGTGGATGACAGCACAATGTGGGTAGGTTCATAGGCGTATAGCCAGACGGGGCCAGGGGGCCATGCCTCCCCCGAAACTTTTAGCATATCTTGTGAAGTTTTTTATTAATTTTGGTCATGGCAATTTGCGGCAGGCCGAAGCCTGAATTGCACTTCTTGCCGGGGCGGTTGAGGTGAACGCTCTTATTCAAGGATCGCTACGGCAATTCACTCAGTGGCAGTGGATTGAACACCCAACCTTGCTATTGAGAGGCGGACACTGTACCACTGAGCTACTGCCGATGTTCCAAGCGATTTTGAATGAGGCTTTTGTCACATTGTCATTGTTTTTAAAATCATACAGCGCAAAACGGATTGCTGGGCTTGAAAACCATCAAGCAATGTCTAGAGTTTCTTTCTCTGAAGATCGATGTCAGTTGGATAAACTACTTTGAACTCCAGATGAAGATGCTCGTGGTGGCATTGCAGATTTCCTCGTTTTGGCACAGCAATTGTTTTTTGGCTGATAAGACACATTGGTTTGCCGTCTATCTTGGCAAAACGAAAATCTCCTGCCCGTGCAGGGTTGAAAAACCTGTTTTTTCATGGTCGCAACCAGCTGATATTTTCGGAGGGGGTCAAAATGATAGTAATTTGATGTTGCACCTAACAACTAAACGTCTTTTAGAAAATTTTCGGGGGGGGGAATTGCCTGGTTGCTCCCTTTGGTTGCGGCCCTGTTCGTTCGTCACCTACTTTCCTCTTCTTCGTTGCCATCTTAAACAAAAGGTTCAAAATATTTGCCGCCTCGACTGAACAGTCGTTTTGATGATGATGAATTATGGTAATTCGACAGTTGCGCCGCCATGTTCTTGTTTGTGTATGTTCCGCGTGCACTCACGCATACATTCCTTGTGTCTTTGTCGTTATCTGTTACGTCACTCGCTCTCTGTTTTGCATGTTTTTCGTGTGATACCTTGCGCGACAATCATGTGAATGTACAGAGTGGACCAGTGCTCTCGCTTTTAGGGATTTTGTCCCTCGACTGGAATTTTGACCCCTTCTAGGGATTTTCGCAAAAGTTTGAAAATGTATATAATGTATCATTTCAGTTTATTTTGCAAATCATGTTTGGTTCTATTGTTAACACTTATCATGGCGATGATTTGTGTTTTTTGAGATTTTTGGAGTTGTATTTGTGAGAGCCTTGGCCTGGACGTAGCGGGCCACAAAATACGCTACTGCGGGCCGAGTGTTGAGTTCCTTTGATGTATTGTATTGTTGCGATCGGAAATCCCGAGCGGCATATGCGCAAAGCTCATGTTTGAACTCTTGTGACATGAACAACCTTTACAGCACATCACGCCATTTTTATGTATTCATGCGCGCCACTGCTGTCAGAACAAAATTACGTAATATCGCTTTCATTTCGAACTTAAGTTTACGCCACGCTTCGCACACGCGTGAAGACTAGTTGTTCATACGCATGTTTTGTGTACGTGCTCAGTGTTTTTTAAGTTGTTTCGAGAGACCAAAACGATCTCCCAAGTTTTTTCAACGGTCTCTCGAAACACAGTGGAACCTCTCTGCACAACCACCGCCACAATACACTAAAACTTCGCTTTAAGACCATCTCGGTACTCAGGTGAAATAGTTGCGACCTCTCAAAATGTCTTAACGGTCACCAAGGCCAAACCTAAAAAATTCTCTTACTGCGCTATGCTTCGGGTACCATTAAAACACAAACACCATCTGAAGTGCGTTAACCAGTGACCTGACGTGTATCCAGAAATTCCAATAGGGGTGGGTAAACAACAACTGAGTCTCAGCAACATTTCAACATTCAATGACCATTAAATTTGCATTTGTGTGGCGTTTTCTTTTTGAACAATTGTATTCAGATTTAAGCCGGCAAATAAGAAGTCTGTCTTTCCTTGAGTTGACAAATTTAAACAGTTTTTAAATTTTGTTTTTAGTGTCGTTGATGAAAGTTGAAACACCTTTAGACTATTCAGACTCTGAGACTGAGTTTTTGATAAGAATGATTTTTTATTTGCCGGTAAGTTGATGGGAAACATTAACGCTCCTCATATTTGTGGCTGAGCCGTCACAGTACATGTTGAATCTTGACAATTGAATATTCAGAATTAATTCTACTGTTGCCAAAAACTGACTATGGCGCAACGAAGAAGAGTTTGAAATTGAATTGTTTTTTAGCCAACGCTTAAGCTTCAACGCATAATATGTATGTCAACGTCATACATATTGAGCTTTAGAACTCTGAAAAAAACAAAAATCTACGAATTGCATATCAGACTACGGTAGCTAACGATACCGACACTGTGGCTAACAATAAGTTTTATTTTTAGCACACCAGATTTATCAGAAGGGAATTTTTGCGATGTCTTGAAATGAAGTTTACATTAGGCTGCGGTGCGCCAGCAGCAGCTGTGAATATCGTTACGCCTTGTTTTCACATTTTTACTTGCGGTTAGTGATTACAAGCGGCAAGGTAGAAGTTTGTATTTCATAATCACCAACTTCCACACAAAGCTTAAATTTCAGGTAAAGGTCAGCTACGGCATAAATACCACAACACTTACATTGTAGGCCTACACAATGTTTGAATGATCATCCACAATTGGTAAACCATACTGCTTCGATTAGCTCCGACTAAAAACTGAAGCAGGATATGTTCCTTACGCAGTTTCGCTGAATTGCGTTGAAGTATTTATTTGGCTTAACACATCAAAAGCTTGATGAACCTGAAAAGTTTTGGCGTAACCTTTTGAAATTGGAAGGGGCAATTCCCTCTGACCACTCACTTGTTCCCGACTGAAACGATGTTTGGACTTGGGCTGGACCCAGACTGCAAAATACTTCAAAGGTTTAATAGGATCAGGACCGGGCTTGGAATAAGTTTATGGAAATGAATTGTGGCGTTTTTCTGTTAAAAATCTGTGACTTGTTACATTATCGGACTCCATTTTGAGTTGGAATTCACATATATTGAATATTTTGGACTGGGGCTGGGCTTGGGCTGGGCGTTACAAATTCGGTAGATTCGGATCGTGAAATATGACAGTTCCTCATCTCCGGCGCAAACACCGCTTCGCGCCCTATATACGTCACATATGCCTTATTGCCGATTTCGAGGATTTGAATTGACGCACAATCGAGGCTTCACAAAACAGCAGAATTCATTGCTAGCCATATAAACGCTTTTTAGAAGGGCATGGCATAATAAAATATTTGTACAAAAGCAAATGCATCAGTACGAAACGACATTCTGCTTCTCGCTGCTTAGTTCACTGCGAGTCCTGCGACATATTTTTTTCACCCTTTCATGTTTTTCACTCTTTCAGATTCACACCGCAAAGTTCGATTTGACTGCGTCGTTTCTTCGGACTGTTGAACGTTTTTCACCTTCAACTCTGCACTGCACCTTCATGTTGACATTTCCCTTTATTTTGTCAGCAGATTTCTTTGTGGGCAGATCTTGACATTGTTGCCTCTCTTTTGTTAGGTTTTGTAAATATTGCTGTTCGGATCGGCTAGCACAATCCGACTTTTTCTGTATGCCACCAGCACCAGTGACATTCGTGTGAGCCCTACCTGCGCGATCGCGCGTTTTCGCGAATAGAACTTTCAAGTCTAGAGTTAATCCCGCCTTTTTCTTTTTGGAATCGAATTCAAGGCTGTAGTCAATCCCATCCAATCGAAGCAGTTCTGAGGTAACTTTAATTTTGAGTATTTGGTGTTACGTGCTGGTATAGGCTAGAGCAGGGGTCGGCAGCCTACGGCACACGTGCCACACTTGGCGCGCCAAGCAATTTCTAATGGCACGCAGAAGCTGCATGTTTTACATACGGGTTTTGTTGTGATTCACACAGAAGATATACTGGGCTTGTATGAAAATACGGGTACGACTATAGCGTGAGGTCTACCGCGTCAGTTCCCAGATAGCGTGAGGTCTAGTGAGTTTCTATTGCATGAGGTGTGAGGACTGGTCAGTTTCCTTAATGTAAGCTGTTAAATTTACCGCCACGCGCATAGAAAAGGAAGCAAACGGAGCACCTAAACTGGATTCCTCCTCGGCCTAAATGGTTCACATCGATTGGAAGCGCTGCAAAAAAAACTGTCGGTACTGTTGGGTGGAACGGCGTGATCGCAAAACTCTAACGCAGTGGCTCCACACTGGGGTGCTGCTTCAGCTTAGGGTGCTGTTTACAATAGCCTACTCATGGGTGCCAAAAATGAATACATTTTTCAATATGCCATAATATGTTTTCAAAATGTCATCAAACCTTAAAGCATATTGCTATGGGTTCGCTGCTTGGTGCAGCAAATTGCCTTTCTCTTCCGTAGGGTACCGCAAGCCAAATCCCTATTATGGAAAGGTAATGTGCATATGGTTCGGCTATTCATTCAAATGAGTGGCCTGCTTGGAGCAACCTAAACCAATTCCTTTTAGATAGGGTTGCCAGACGGCCGGTATTTCACCGGCCTGGCCGGTATTTTACTGCTAATTTAGCAGAGGCCGGTAAGAAATCGTTATTTTGAAAATAAATGCATTGGAGTAACTCCAAAAAGAACTAACACACAACTTCTCAAATTGTAATGACTCTAGTAGTGAAACGTTTCGGGACAGTTCCTTCAGTGAAGTTCATTTAACCCCAAAATGGGGGCAAATTATTATTACTTGTAACTTAAAAATACTCATAGTCTCTTTGTTTTCTCTATTCCTTTGTTTAGTCATACTTACCAAACTCGTTCATCTTAAACGTGATCTGTACGAGCATTTTTTTGGCAATTAACCGTGAAACCAGCGCAGGTGGAGTTGTTGTCTGAACTACTTCAGGCTATAGCAGAAGAATGCAGGAAAATCATAGAAATGGACAGGAAGAGCGTGACATTGTAGCGACTAGTGGATTTTATACTCGGCTGCGTAAAAAAAGATTTAAAATTGTATTCTTAATAAGTCTTACCAATTCAATATCTTCTTAAATTTCTTTTCGTACAAAGCAGTTTTCATCGTGACTGTGATTAATGTACAAAAATTAATCTCTCGGATAAATATTCTACCTCTATCATTGCTACTATCGCCAATGGCAAAGATATGGATAGGTTATGTTTGAATGCGCATTGTTCACTAATAACTGCAACCACTTGGCCTGCGTCTTATTTCTATTATTGTTTTGATGATAAGATTTTTGTCACAGTTGACAAAAAGGCCGGTATTTTCACAAAAAATCTGGCAACCCTACTTCTAGAGAGGTTTTCTCTAAACCAATTCCTTCTAGAGAAGTTTTCTCTAGAAGGCCTTGCCTAAACGCTATGGGGTGCCAGCAATCTACTGTGAAACACTAACAACATTATATGGATCCAGCGACAGGGGGACACACACAGGCAATTTTGCGATCGTGTTTGGACTCTAAAACGATAATATATATCAGCGGTCCCCAAAGTCCGGCCCGCAAAGGGGTCCAATCCGGCCCGCGAGCTTCTCTAGGAATGTTTAGTATTGTAACAGTTTCGTGTAGATAAATTAATGTAGGATGTAATTACACAAAAAGTAATTGCTGTAATTGAGAGTTTTATCCCGGTAGGCTTTAAAAACCAAAACAAACCAAGCTTTCCGCTTTAATCTAAAGCTCAACTACAAAAGTTTGAGTTGAAAAGTAATTTGCTCAGGACGTAGGCCATTCGTTTGTGATGTTATAGTTTGCGAACAACACAGACAAGCAAACGCAAACATAGAAAATTGTTTTTTGTTGGAAATTTTTTGTTGGAAACTGCTGCGCACCAGCACCATAACGTTGTACCAAACTAGGGGTTGCCAGGTTGGCATTTTTAATGCCGAATTGCAGACTTTCAGCCTTATTTCAAGCGATTTGGCTTAAGAAATGGCTGTTTGGCATGTTTTGGCTTTTTTAATAGTGTTGGCAGAAAAAGAGTTGTTTGGTATTTTTTTTAAAAAAACTGTCTGCTTTGAGCTTAAACTTTTAGATTTTTTCAGCCCTTTTTACATTTATTGAAGGGGTGCACAACTCTAATGAATATTCAGGCCAAAATTTCGCTTAAAACCTGGTTGCAGGTTACACCATGTCAAATGAATTGCTCATACAGTAAAAACAAACGTCTTTGTTACACAGAACAATATACAACTGTTTACATTTCCATAAACATACATATGAAAGTAGTTCACGAAAAAAACGCTGTGTTGCACACGTTTTTATTGGACCAATGTTAAAAAATTTTGCTTCACGATGAAATACTGTAACAATACGCATTACTGCATCTAAATGTCCATCTGTTACCCTAGTTCGCAGCCTAGATTTGTTTATTTTTATGATTGAGAAGGCTTGTTCTCAACAGTACGTGCTTGCAAATTGACAAATGCAGATTCTGGCATCATTCAACAACACTGGATACGTGTCTTATTCGAGTCGAGAGTAAAAACTAATTAATGAATTTCCTTGGAAAGGGTGGTGCAAAGCTTCGTTTGACTGCAAGTCTTAGAAGTCCGCGCCATTAACGTGTTCTACGTTCAGACCGAATGGTTTTTGAAACGAATTTATCTGCGTCTTCTGGCCATTAAGATCTTGAAAGCGTTTTGAAAAGTTTTCACGAAAGTCTTCACACGTTTTCACATATTTTTCTAAGTCAGGTACCAAGTCTGTCTGAGTTTTATTTATAAATGAAGTCATGCTTTTGAACTGCATCATGTTGTCAGTTGACAATTGCTGCTGAAAGTGCTTCAGTTCACCTTGAAAAGCATTGACTGCATTCAGTAAATCGCTTGCGTGTCATTTTCAAACTTATGGCGGGCCACATTTGGCCCGCGGGCCCTGTGTTGTGTGCC
>JGI24159J19872_10005318_pt1 | contig 16625 bp, 11 predicted proteins | sample Ectturendosymbi4_FD_19872 | JGI IMG/M metagenome (IMG submission 19872) | reverse complement strand
ATCTATTTCCATAACAGTCAACAATATCAAGATTGGACAAGTTCAACACTTTAATTATTTAGGTTCCTGGATTACTACAGATGGGAGGTGTGGAAAAAAAATTAGATGACGCATAAATCTATCAAAAAGAAGTTTCAACAGCATGAAAAACATCTTCAAAGATCGACAACTTTCCATACAATTAAAAACAAGACTTTTGAAATGTTTCGTGTGGCCAGTACTCATGTACGGCTGTAAAACCTGGACAATAACATCAAAGATCAAGAAAAACTTAGCAGCCGAAATGTGGTTCTACTGCAGAATTTTCCACATTCCATGGACAGTGCACCAAACTAATGTGTCAGTCTTTCAAAGAATGGGACAAGAGCGTAAACTGCTTTGTTGTATAGAACAAAGACAGCTCAAATTTGTGGGCCATGTTATATGCAAAGGAGAGCTTGAAGATCTTGCTCTGAGTGGTAGAATGCCAGGAAAACGTGCAAGAGGTGCCCAATGTTTTACTTTCATCCGTAACTTTAAAGGTTTGTGCAAAAATCTTGGGAACTTATGGGAGACAACACGTAATAGAACACAATGGAAAAACATAGTACATCGAGGGCTGGATCAGCCATGATACCTAAAGAGAAAGAGAGGGTAGGGTTAGGATTAGGGTTAGCTTAGGGCTACAGTTAGGGTTAGGTTGTAGAACTTGTAGGATTATCTTTTACTTATATTTACTTCCTTTTTACCAAGCCTTTTGCTGCTGCCATCCTGACGGTAAAATAGACACTGCCTAAACGTACTGTAATAAAAAGCATCAAATCAACTGCAGGTAAAATAAGCATAAAAACAACAACAAAAAACAGTGGGGAAAAACATGCCTATGCACAGGGGCGGGGTGGTTTGAATAACTATAGAGGTAGATAGGAGGGAAAATAGTGGCATCAGCGCAATATTACAGAATGTGACAAGCATATAAAACGAAGATCAACAGAAAGTCTGGTAAGATAGCAGGACTTTTTTGTATTTTTTGCCAAATTAATAAGGTGAAGACGATTTCAAATTTTCCGGAATGTTGACCAAATTTTCAGACCAATATACATTAAAGAAAGCTGACCCAGAGATGTTTTCATTCTGGGTAAATAGTATTTTTGCAGAGAAGCAGGTCTTGTTTGATATTTGTGGGCTGATGCAATCTCAGCAAGTAGTTATCAGAGTGATTAGGTAGTTCACCATTGTAAAAGGTGTACATGAATTTGGCAACTGACAATTCAAATAAATCAGGTATTTCTAAAATTTTGTGCTTGGAATAGAGTACAGTTGGTTAGTTTTGTTATATTCAAGTTTGCTCACAGCTTTATTTTGCAATCTAATTAAAGGGAGTAAAGTCGTCCTCTTGGCCCTTCCCTAGTTAAGTATTGAATAAGTTAAACACGAATGGAAAAGAGCAAAGTAAACAGATTTGAGCACTGAAATGTTGGTATAGTGTTTTAATATGAACAACATCCCACATGATTTGGAGAGCTGTGTCACCAACTTTTTAATTGAAGCTTTCAATTAAGTTTATCATCAAGTATAACGCCAAGATATTTTAAGCTGCTTTGTTTTGATATTGGGTGATGATTAAATGAAACTGAAAAATTGATATTTTTACAATTGTTCATGAGCATGAAATTGCTTTTGGAATAATTGACACATAATTTGTTAGCATGAACCCAGTGATCAATTTTGTTGAGCTCATGGTTAACTGTTTTTTCTAAGGTTTCGTGGTTTTACCCCTAAATATGTAGATTGATATCATCAGCATATAAAACAGTATTGAAGTTGGAAGCTTTCACAATGTCATTAATATATATAAGGAATAGTAAAGGCCCAACAACAGATCCCTGGGGCACGCCACATGTTACATTAAAAAAAAAGATTTAGTATCTCTTATTTTGGTACACTGAAGCCTGTTGTCCAAGTAAGAAGCAAGTAGTTTCAGGTGTGTTCCTTCTACTCTTATTGAACCATAAATTGCAGTCAGTGCAAATTTATATAAATCATTCTAAACTTTAAATTTCTTAATTTTGTATTTTCAATAAATGAGCAGATTTACCATCACTAAGTGCATTGGGGGTACATTTGGTAATTTTGTTGGGTAAAAGGGTAAGATATGTAAAAAAGGTCAAGAACCACTGGTTTAGGTTTTTGGTTTACGTTTTGGGTTTAGGTTTCAGGTTTTGTGTTTAGGTTTAGTGTTAGATCATCTGAAAAAAACCATGCTGCACTAATCCAAGTGTATCATCCTTGTCAGTTGAACAATTCTACCAATCGGGTTCAACTAATGGCAAAATAACTCCAGCAGTGCTTTTGCTTCTGATGGCAAAATAAACTCTGCCTTGTTCAATTTTGGAAATGCCAAAATACTTTGTCTGTTTTGCCTCATGAAGCAAAATAAAATACATGGTTACATGAGCGGATCAGGACTGGATCAGATCGATGATTTTCAAAAATCTTGCAGATCAGGACTGGATCGTATTCAGTATTTGCATATCAGGATTGGTCTTGTGCTGAAAAATTTCACAGTCCGCTTGTCTCTGCCAGTTTGTCTGCACTGCAGACTCTGCAGTTGCGCACTGGGTCTCCTGTAGTGTGTGTAGGACAATGATGAAAGTCTTATTCTTATAGGCTACCTGCTCAATGATAGAGATCTTGTTTGCAGTGAGCCCCTCGGTGTTCAGCTGGAGTATGTTGGGTGGTGGGTCATCTCTGCTACTGTGCCCTGAGAGGGGCATATTATGACCCATCCCACGCTGAACACATCCAGCGTGGGTAGCAGTGACTGTTCTCATGGTAACAGATCTGGTAAGCATTTCAAGAAATGCCGGAATGGGGAAGGCTGCATGAAGGCATCTGTCTTCCCCAAAGAGCAATAATGCATTAAAACACATTTCATTACAGAAACAAGTAACAAGGGCAGAAAAAAATGTTTAAATAATCATGAAGAAGTAACACAATTACCCATGGGCCATAATCAATGAAGTACCATAAATGAATGTATGAATGAAAAAAGAGAGATGGCATCCCACCAAAAAGATGGCGTCACCAAATGATGTTGATGAGACAAGGGCATAGCTAAATAGATTACAGGAGGTTTAGCAGCAAACATTAATCCAATAGGTGTTGGGTACATGAAAAACAAAATGTTTAGCACATGAGAGTAGTATTTAGTTCTAGGGAAGGCAACATTTCATTCATTATGTCATGACTTACGAGATTTATCTGCCTATATTGCGCAAATATAACTGGCAGTGGCATCATGTCATGGAATTAAATTACTAGCATTGCTGTTGGATTAAAGTTAATTTCAAACTGTTCAACAGAAAGGGGTTAGATTGGAACGTTTATCTTCAATAATATTTAAATATAAGGTTGTAAGTTTCACTAAGATAAAGAAAAGCAGGTTTCAACATGCATTTTTTAGCCTAGTTCATGGCAGAAAGTGCTGATTAAGGTTAAAAACTTGTTTCTTTGGCAAAAAATGTACTGCCTTCCAAACATTTTGAGTCTCCTATAATTATATAAATTACCATAGTTAAGATAATTTGTATATTTTGTCATAAGTTTTCAAAAAACAGCCATTTAAGCCATTTTTTTATTAAGATTTTGGCTGGCCATAAGCCACAAAAACTATCTTGCAACCCTGCCTTGGTTCCTTTTTTGACATGTTTTGTGTTCAAGCATCCAGTTCTTTATCCATTCATTAGGAAAATGACAGTTGTAAAAAATATGTTTTCCTTTATTCATCCTGTCTTTCTTTTGGTTATTATTGCATGTAAGCAGCCCATGGATAGTTTTAATGGTATTTCATCTGTGAGATATTAGCTTGTGAAAGATGACAGTAAAGTTCAGTTCTGTTTTTGCAGTTTTTCAAAAGTTGCGTAGATCCAAGGCACCATTTCCTTGGTTGCAAAGCCATTGTTTTTCATCATCTTCCATTGGATGTACTTTTCTGGCCAGCCAGAATGAAATTTCTTTTGATAACCTGAGTGTTCTAGAGATTCAAATACAGTAGCCTAGCGGATAGCTGACTAGTTTCAGGAATTGTACTCAGAAAGTGAGACCACCCAGAACACAATCTGTTACCGAATTGTGTGTGCTGCTTGTAGATCACGTACACTGTAATCAGCATACTTCAAGAGTTGTAGTGCAGGTGTCCTTCACCTTAAGGCAGCTGCTAGGTTAAGTACCCAGATACCGTTATGTACATTGTACAATTTGATTTTCATAGCTGACTGTAGTGTTGCTTCATCAAAATCGAAAACCCAAGCATAAACCCTAACATAGTGTATAGATCACCCACTGGCAGAGACAGTGACCAGCCTAAAATCCTAAACCTAAAGCCTGAGACCCTGAGCCTAAAATTCTAACCTGAATACTGTAACATCGAAACTGAAATCCCTAGGATAGTGTAGAGATCACCCACTAAAATCACTTGTTGGTAAATGTTCACCTTACTATTCACTTGTGTTTAAGTTAAGTCTGAACAAGGGAATATGCTTTTTGTTTGTGTGGTGATTAACCCTAATCACGTGCGTGTTAACCAGCTATGAAAGAATGGACGCTGTGTACCCAGCTGCCTAGATGCTTCTTTTAAATAACTAGTCTCTGTAAAAGTGACAAGCAAATCAATCAAAGGAAGTTTTCTATAGGCAGTCAATTGTTGTGTAACAATATGCATCTTCAATGCTAAAATATGTAAGCAGTGCCTAGAAAGGCTAAAACAAGAGCAGAGAATGCAAACAAACTGAAGACTAAAATGAACAAATCGGAACACAAGCTGCAATTGCCATGGTAAAGAGCATTGTACTATAAAATAAAATTGCTATAGATAGTTTTTTAGTTGTACTAAAACCGGCTTTATGAGAATACCAGTTAGGCAATAGCTTATTTTTTGGTTATTACCTGCCACAGCTTGTATTTTGATTTATTTGTCTTAGTCCAAATTTATTGTTTTCTCTGCTCTTATGTTAGTCCTTCAGCATTTCACTCATAAACTTTTGCTTGAAGATTTCAGGACAAAGGATGTGTATAGTTAGGTGATATGAATTTTATATTTGAAGTTTTGCTGATTGATTTGACTTAATTGTGTCATATTTGTGGAGACTAATTGCTTGAATCTAGCCTATTATAAGTACACTAACAATCATCAGTTGTTTTGCATTAGTTGCAAATATTTTTTGTACCCATGTAAATTTTAAGTAATATAGATATATAACACCGTTGGCTTAGTGATTGTCATGAACTTGGCACTGGCCTACTTTTCAGTTGTGTTTGAAGGTCCATTCACCCATTACAGAAGCAGGAAAAATCTGAAAATCACAGGCAAGGCTGCCACACATAATTTATAACATACTGCCAATTTTCAAGTAAGAAACTTAAAACAAAAAAAAGTTGCACGAATTTGGACATTCACTGTGTGCACAGCAAGCATGCACCGCCTGTTTAGATGCTTGATGCAAAACTAAATAATTTGCACAGTTCATGCTCAACTGACCTGAAATGTTCAGGACAAATGCGTTTAGGTATAAAGAACATTCATGTAAATTTTGGTTGCAAAAACTGAGTATGAAAAAAGTTACTGTGTTATATGCACAACTTATTAAACTTTACCATTTTAAAAAGAGTGCTACACACCTGGTAGATTTGTTTGATGCAAAACTAAATAACTCACAGAATTCATCCTGATATCGCATTGGTTGCGATGTAAATGGTGTGACCAGTCTATCTAACTCTATAATTTGGGAAGACCATGAAATGCATAAAATTAATCATACCCCATCATGCCTTGATCTTCACATGTGTTTCCAAGGACCACGTACATATTTTGAGCAGGAAGATCCATCTGACAACTATGCGACAGTCTCTCCGACCAGCTATCCACACTTGGAGGATGCACTGCATCCGCTAAACATCTGGGTAGACGATTAAGGCAGTGCAGAGTGCTCCTGTTGTGGAAGACTTAAAAACAACATACACTAATAACTGGAATACCACCTCATAAGAAGAGTGCAAACTGGTTGAGGAAGGTAAAATGATATTCCCCAGATGCATGGGCGTCGGAATGATTTTTTCCAAGGGGGGACCAGTAGGGCATTTTCCCAAAATTTTTTCCAGGGGGTGGCCCAAAGTGGTGAAATTTGGTTTTTACTCTTCGAAATTGAAAAAACAAACATTTTTTGCTAATTTTTTCAAAATCCGGGGGGGGCCTCGGCCTCGCTTTTTGGACACCCATGCCTGGATGTTGTTGACATCTCATTGACTAAGCTTCGGGGTTCAAACACTGTAGAACTGCACTATGGATGAAAACTATTCTACTCTTAGGTTGAGACTTTGCCTAAGCTGGAGCGGGGATACTTTGAGCCCTTAGCTGGCAAGTTGTGTTGATGAATGGATCCCATTAGGAATGATCTGCACATTGAGGTTATAGAAGTGTACGGCACAAACTCAAGTCCATTGTGCCTGGAATTTGTGGAACAAATTAATGATGCCCTGCAAAGGGTTAAAACCAGGTTGATTGGTTGGTTGGTGGATAGTCCATCAGTGCAATGACTAGGTTAACTATTATAAATGGCCAAATCTTCATGCATTCCAGGCATTTTTTTCAGGAATTAAATAATAGTAGTACCCTATAGTGGTACCAAAAAGTAAAGTATGTTATTCAAGCAAACACAGTAACCTACAAAGCATGGCTTTAGAACAGCTGTGTCCAATGTGCGAGCCGCATGTGGCCCAGTTTGAAGGTTTCTTGCAGCCCAGTTTAGGTTTTCGCTGTAGTAAAAGTAGATTTTCTGATAACCTATCCTTATTTTAATAATCTGGAATTTTACATTTTTGATGCAGGTGGTCTTCAGTGCCACTTTGTGATGTCTGTTAGCATTGGAATTAGGATTTGAATGCTTTTGGTACATTGGGCTAAGCTAAATTTAGTTTGAAAAGATCAGAGTAAGCCATTCAATGTGCATCCCTCATTAAAATATCATTCAGTGTGTGGCCCTGGTTAAGATCATGACAATTTTTGGCTCAGTAAACTATTTGGGTTGGACATAGCTGTTATACAACAAAGCTGAATCTTCTTTGCAGTCATTGTATGCTGAGGCATGAAAGTCTGCATTTTAAAGATTATTTAAACGCAGTCGTTATCACAACATCAGAAACACAGAAGGTGACTTTGGGGGAGGAAAAATGCTATCAATGTAGCTGATGTCATCTGAAATGTTAAATCACTAACAGCTAGAAAGGTTGCAGGCAGCAATGAAATCTGACCTGATGTTTAATACATTGGCTACCATATCATACTTGGAAATCAGGGAAAAACCAGGGGTATTTTGGTTGACTTACCAACTGAATAGCTCCTTAGCCGATTGTACTAGACAGCTGTTCAAACTTTCAAAAGACTCTGCAAGTCTTTGAGTCTGCAATGAAAAACAATTTTTGGTTTTGGCATTTGTTTTTTTTGAGTGACGACATAAGTAAAGTAGGTTTTTGGCTGCTGGTACCTGACCTGGGCCCAACCCTTAAACGAAAGTATTTTGCTAAAGTTTTCATTGGAAACTAGGCTAGAATCCGCACCTTTTGAGACCTTGATGAACTTTCTAGCGTTTCTGGTTCAAAAGTTATGATCTAAAATAAACAAAGTGATTATCTAATTGTGAGATTAAGTACTTTGTTCGTTTATTTTAGATCATAACTTTTGAACCAGAAACCCCAGCAATTTTTTTCATTGCAGACGTGAAGACTTGCCAAATCTTTTGGGGGTTTGAATAGCTCTCTAGCGCCATTGTAGACGAAGATATTCTCGTGCAAAAGCACATGCAAACTGCTGCATTTTAGCCTTATGCTACCGGAACGGAAGGTGTCAAACGTGAATCGATTTCTTGGCTGATTTGTGTGTATAAAGTGACCTGGTGTTCTGGAAGGCATTGAAAGAGTGGCAAACTGTGGTGGTCTTCCCTATACACAAAGCGAGACAAGAGAAAATGCATTAACTACCAGGCTATCTCCTTAGCCTCTTTGGAAAAGTGTATGCTAGGTTACTGGCAGAAAATGCTGTGATAACCAGGATGGTTTTTATCCCAGCATTATCACAACAGGCTAAATTTTCACCCTCCAACAAATTTTTGTGAAATTTTTTGGTGTATGCCAAGGACATCTATGCCTGTTTTGTTGACCTTGAGAAAACATGACTGGGTTCCTCATAGAAAGCTTAGGGGAGCATTGTGGTGGCTTCTGGGTGAGCTATGGTGTTGATTGCCACTTGTTATCAGCTGCCAAGTCATTGTATTCCTGCTCGGAAGTTTGTTCAAGTTGGCGAGTGAAATCACAACTGTTTGCTATGGGTGTTGGACTCTGACAAGGGTGTATGCTCCTGTCACCACCCATATTTTATACTATATCAACAGCATAGTAAATAAGGGTGTTGCTGTTGGAAATGACAGGATCTACCGTTTGATTTTTTCAGACGGTTTCATGCTGCTTGCATCATCTGAACAAGATCTTCAACATATACTTGATTAGTTTTCTACTGCATGTGGCCAAGCAAGAAACAGGCAGTACAAATGATTGGGGTATTATGTCTCTTCAGAAAGCGAAGATAGTGCATACTGAATGGAAGCACCAATGCACTGCAGTAGGTTCAAGTACTTGGGGTCATATACACTAGTGATCGAAGATGGAACAAAGAGATTGATACATAGATTGATAAAGTAAATGCAGTTCTGCATGAGCTTTATTGCTCTGTGGTCACAAAACAGTTAGATTTAAACATTGCTAATCTGTCACTGTGTAAATCCGTCTTTGTTCTGATCCTCACCTATGATCATGATTCTTGGGTAATGACTGAAACTGTGCTATCTCAAGTACAAGCAGCAAAGACAGGATTATTATGAAGAGTTTAGTGGGCAAATTGTTAAAGCCTTGTTGAACCATTTGTTTGAATCTAGAGAACCCAGCTACATTGGTTCAACCATATGTCCTGATTGTCCCACGAAAGATTGGTGAGGCAAGTCTTGCTGGCTGCACCCACGAGAAAGCACCCTAGAGGTTGTCCACAGCACGGACCGGGTGGTGGGACCATATCTCCAGCCTTACCTGGTTCCCCGTTTCAAGAACTTCCAAACTAAAAAGAGCTTCTAAATAAAAAGAGTTTTTTTGGTGCATTTCTGAATTGGTTCACTTTGTTTTAATCAATATGCAAATAATCAACCCACTGAGCATTCTAACACATTTATTTTATAAAAAAGTTTTTAAATTTCTTAATTTTACCCAAAATAATGATGTTGTAGGAGTAACCATGTATTATCAAATATCCTGTTGAAAATTGGCTGAGCATATTACTAGTTCCCATCAGGTGTTATGTAGTGTTTTTTAAAAGTAGTCCACTGCCCAAACAGTTCATATGTTATAGCAGTTATTTTTTAAGGAAAATGTTAGGTACCTGGTAGGGACCTGATTTCTCTGCTTCTAGGGACCCGAATCGAGTCCTTAAAACACCTTTAAAAAAGCCCTGTGTTATAGTACCACGTTGCTCACAACTATTTCTTTGAAATTTCTTTGAATATTATTTCTTTCTTAGAATTTTATTATTGCACTTTTTTCAGGTTCCTGTATTCTTCTACATTGATCTAGGTCAAAGTTAAAGCATGGCAAACTATGGCGTGATGGCCATAGTTGGCCTTTTTGCTGTGCTGTTGACATGGAGAGACTTTACACGAAATGGTGAAGCGACTGCAAAGGTAGAATCTGATGATATGCCAGTTCCAAAACTGAAGAACCAGTTTGCTGTTCCAGTGATCAAGTTTCTGGTTTGCCAGTCCTGAGGCTACCGTCGGGCCTTCGAGGAATATGCGCAGATTATTAATCAGCGCTACTCGGGGGTCAAGATTGATGGCGGGAACTACCCACCACCTGCCACCAACCAAGCAATTGCTTCTTTTCTATCCATTGTAAAGTTTGTTCTCATTGGCTGCATATTGACTGGTGTTAATCCTTTCGAACGCCTTGGCATGCAGACACCCCAGATTTACCTCTGGGCTCGAGAAAACACTTTGTATGCCTGTATCATGTTATTTTTTGTCATCAATGCCATTGAGACTCAACTTTTGTCTACTGGGGCATTTGAAATTAGTATCAATGATGTTACCATCTGGTCGAAGTTGAAATCAGGACGAGTGCCTAGAGTAGATGAACTCATGCAAATAATTGATCAACACATCAATGTTGGTAAAATGAATCCTGGCAGTCAGTTTTAACATTAACATATGTGACATAGACCATCATTTGGAGAAAATAAAAATGTGTGACAAATATGGATCTCTGTTAAGCTGTAACATTTCTATCTTTAAAACAAGTTTAATGTGTATCTTGTGTGTTGCTATTAAATGAAACATTTTAAGCTTGTTTTTCCATCCCAGTTGGCACATGTTTGTAGAACCATATTGAGCTGCCAAAGTTTCATTTGTGTCCAACTTTGTCATTTGTAATGGTGAAAGTTTGATTAGTGAATTGATGCCGATTTGTGCTAAAATGTAGTGGAAGTGGTGATAGACGTTGAAACATTTCTTGTGCAATCTATGTTTATGGCGTTCTCAGCATGGACAGTTGGCTCATGTGCTACACCTCAATGATAGCTTATGCAAAAAAGACTACATACTATGGTTATATAATTATTCCCAAATGCTCTTGGCTAAAGTTAAATAGCTTTGTGGTTGTGATATTTGCTTTGTATTTGTTGTGATTTGATAACCATTTGAGAAAACACAGTCCAGTAGTATTATTAAAAGTTGTGTTGTATTATTAATACTTTCATGTTGTTCACTTGGTAGTTTTAACAAAGTTTGGGCTTCATCTCAAATGCTTTCTATTGTCAAAAATGCATAAATGTAACTTTTTCCTGTAATTTATTTTGATGATTGAAATGTGCTGTGTTGTCCACCTGCAATTTTATATATTGTTATGTGCTTATGAAAGACTCTGTTTGATGATTCACCATCAATCTCATTGCAATTTGCCATCAATAATGCCACCAATGCATATAACAAAAATAATGATGGCATTTCTTAAAATGGTATACCATGAGAATGTCTGATAATGATTTGCTTTTGGGTAGAAAGCAAGTCTTTTGTTGTGGGTGTTGCATGGCATTTTTGGGGTAATTTGAATGAATTGATACAATTGTTATTTGTCACGATACAACTGGTTTAATGTTGTGTGTAGTGTTGCAACGTAGTGGATGTAGTATTGCCATATGGTGATGTAAGCAAGCAGCCTAGTTGTTTCGATTACTTGTGTTTTCACCAATCCTGAATTTTAAGTGCATGTTACAACAAAATTTCTGTTTGGCTATGATTGGCTTTAACTCTGCAATACAGATCTGGGAACTCTGTTGATGTCAAATGTCTGGACTTGAACTTATATCTGATCAAGGTTATAGAATTGATGGTCGTAAGCCCCATGAGTTACGACGCATACGTTGCAGGCTAGGTGTTTTTACACAAGCTGATGGGTCTGCATACATTGAGCAAGGAAACACAAAGGTTAGCCATATTAAGAATGTGTGTGTGCAAGGTAGATAAAGTTTTAACAGTATTATATAATTCATTAGCAAGTGGACATTTGTTTTTAATGGGTTTATTAAACCATTTGCAAAACCACAATTTTTGTATAGTGCAAATATTGTCAATCTTGATTCTGGTAAAGTAAAACCTATTGGATTCATTTCGACTTTTTTCAAAAACACAGTTGTTCATGTACACATTTCTTGGTTTATTAGCTACAAGGTTACAGCATTGCCTGAATGCTGTTGCCCCTCAGTGATTTTGAAGATAAAATTAGCAGATATAATTTCACAAAAACATGTTGTGAAATTCTGAAAATCTGTGTGTTTTAAGAAGTTTTTTTGCTAATTGCATTTGGGTAACTTGTGTTGCGGTTGCAGTGGTGCAAAATGTCCTTGTCAAAAATATGTGTAAATACTGAACTGCATTTCATCCACTTTGAATTGAAACAGAAAGGCGTTATCTTTTTTCAAAGAAGTTTTTGGACAATATTGAACATCTGCATTGGCTTGGATATATTTTAGAAAAAGTTGTGAAAAAATGCAATGTTGCTGCTAATTTTCCTTTAACACGTTCCATTCTGGGTTGGTGAATTGGTTTGGCAAACATTCCCTACCGGTATGTTTTTCAGCAATTGTCCTCAAATTTTCACACGTTCTCAGGACACCTTTGAAAAGTCGCCAAAGTGCAAAAATTTGCACTACTGTCATCTGAGGCGCATGTGAGTGCAAGAGTCGGTCTAGCACTTGTCGCAGATCAAACATCAGCTTGCCGATTTGCCCGTACCCTTCCCTCATGCAATCCACAGTGCTTCAAATATTCATGAAAGTTTTAAATATAACATTATTTCCAATTATGCTGTATTCATTGCGATTCATGATACATGCAAAAACCAAACCTAACAACAGTTTCAGTGGAGTTGCGTTTTCGTGAGCTTTTTCTTTCAATTTGTATCCTAACAACCACATCAATTTTGCAAGATTTCATGTGCAAATAATCAGCAAGTTGAAAACCTAAAGTAATTGGTGCATTGTTCTTTTCTTGGAAAGTTTCCAACCCATCAACGCCGTGGTTTATGCTGTATTTACTACACTTTTTGTTCCTTTCAGATTTCAAACCTACCAACGTTTTCGATGGAGGTGCCTTTTCACAAGATATTTTTTCTTTCGAATTTCTAGCCTCGCCTATCAAACGCTTCAACGTTGCCAAATTTTGTGCGCAAACAAGCTACAATTTGAAAAATTACAAACATTGGTACCATTTTCATTGCTGGGAAAGGTATAAACTCATCAATGCCTTGGCTGATGCTGTAATTACTGCAAAAGTTTGTTCCTTGTGAAAACCAAGCCTACCAAAGTTGTAAATGAAGCTGCCTTTTTGTGTGATGCTTTTTCTTTCCAATTTGTATCGTACCAACTGCTTCAACATTGCCAAATTTTATGCGGAAATAAGCACAAATTTAAAAAACAAAGAGATTGGTTCAATGTTCATAGCTTAAAAAGTTTCAAAACCCTTTAGGGACCGCAAAAGCCGATTTATCATCTTGCTTGGCAGTTTTTCAGTGATCACTGGCGAACCACTGAAGGTTTGTCGACAGGTAAAACATTGCAAGAAAGGTTTTTGTGAGATCATTCAGATGGGTCTAACAGAAAGGCATGTTTGCATTTGAAATTTCTGAGAAAATTTGCTTTTTTGCTGTGTTTCTTGCCTTTTTGAGAAAGTCCTTCATGATTTCCAAAAAAATTTTCACGCAAATGTTTTAGCTGTTTTCATGGCCTATACCTGGCCTCGAGTGCTTTCAATGACTATAAAAAGTCACTTACCATATGTTGTGGTAAAAAAGCAAATTGGGACAAAAAAGGCAATTTGAAAAAAATGATTTTTTAGGTTTTATGCCAAAATCGCTGCGGATACTGGATTTCGGAGTGCAGCATTAGAAAAACGCAAAAATACAACCAAGAACAAAAAGTCGAAACTTTTCAAAATGCTTTATTGAATTTTTTGTCAACTTTTCTTCAATTTTTCAGCAATTGTCAGAATTTTTTTGGATCATTGGTATAACTTATTTTATTCTCATTACTTCTGCTTCAAATTTGGTAGGATGTTGTAGGACGCAGATGTGAAAATGTACTGCAACTTTCAGATTTTTTGTGTTTAGAACCAGAGATATGATATTTTACACGTGAAAAATGACTAAAACTCTCCTAAAAAGCAACAAATTTATTTTTTTACTTTCCAAAAATTTGCGCAATTCTTTTATAAATATTTTTACAAACTTTGGGTCCTGACCGACATTTTATGTGTAGATTTTTGTACAGGTTTTTTAACATACCACTGCTTTTGTTTTGACTACTCTGTTGTTTTCAGTTTTTCCCCTGTTTGAGTTCGCCAATGACGCCACAAACCTATTGCCAATACCTCAAAATATGCTTGGTGAAAAAGCTTTTCTTGCAATACCTCATTGGTGGATGTAACTTTAGCNGTTTGCAAGGTATNGCCAAAATAGTGCAGCAGTGTCAGTATATCGGATTCTGCGGTCCCTAAAGGGTTTCTTGTGAGAGTAAAAATACCAATGATCTCAGTGGAGCTTCCTTTTCGCGAGATGTTGTTTTTTCGTTTTTCTGTTGCCACATTTCTTGCTCACACAAGCAACAAGTTGAAACAAATAAAAACATTTGTGCAATGTTCATTGCTTGAAAAGTTACCCTGGAATGCTAGTGTTGTTGGTATGTCACATGAACGCTGACCCCATGTGAATTTCACCCGTTTTTGAAAAAATAACCTTGGCTATATAAGGTTACCAAGGGTGAAAGTTTTTAGTTTTCTTGGTCATTGTTGGCCAAGGATACCAATGGTGAATGTTTTTGTTTTTTGAGTCTTTTTGGTCAAGGTTACCAATGGTGAAATTTTTTGTTTTTTCTTGGTTATTTTTGGCGAAGGATACCAACGGTGAAAGTTTTTGTTTTTTTGACCATTTTTGGCCAAGGATACCAACAGTGGAAGATTTGGTTGGTCTTGGTCATTTTTGGCCAAGGATACCAATGGTGAAAGTTTTGGTGGGTCTTAGTCATTTTTGGCTAAGGTTACCAACGGTGAAGGTTTTTGTTTTTCATGGATATTTTTGCCCAAGTTTACTTTTATTGGCCACCTTGGCTGTGAATACCAATGATGTAAGTTATGTTTGTGATTTGAGGTTTGTTTTTGAGCAACCTCTGGGATCCCGCTCTGCCAAACNNGNGNNAATGCGTTCGCTGGAGGCAATCTCTGGCACCCCACTGTGCAAGCAGGAGTTTGTGCTCTGGGAGGCAACTGCTGGCATGGGATTAGAAGTATGGGTATACTCATACACCGGTAGGCAAGCATTGGCATAAAGTACGATTAAACTTGTACCCTGGAATGGAACGTGTTAATTTAACAGGCATGTTTTTGAAAGTGTTATGCCCATTGTATGCACACATGAGCATTACAAATATATTTGACATAGGACAATGTGGTCTGTGGAGTGACTCATCTTAAAAGATACTATTTATGCCTTTTATATATATCTTAGTGTTAGCTGCAATTGCTTCCATGGTTTTGCAGCATTTCATTTTTGGCTTAAGCTACTTTCTTTTTGTCTTAAACTAATTTGAACACTTACATAGTTTGTTTTATTTGAATGTTTGTTTCGACCTCTGTTGCTTTATGGATATTGTTCTTCTTGAATCAATGAATTGCAATTTGTCAATCCAGTACAATTTCTAGAATACTAACTAAATCTGAAGTCATGTGAAAAGTAGGGTTGTAAAGTGTTGGAGGTTTTTGGTGGAGTCGGAGTCGGCTTCTTACCAACACTAGGAGTTGGTGTCAGAATCTGATTTTTTGTCAGACTCTGGAAGTCCATTTGGATCATTTTTTACATCACACTCCTAAGTTGGGAATTCCTGTTGAAATGATACAATTTATTTTGAAACTTTTGTTGAAACAGAGATAACTTGCTGTGCACCATGACTTCCATTGATTGCAAATTGCTACAAAATTGTTAACAGCCAAACTTCATTCCCCGTATGTTAATGAGTCTGAGCCGGAAATTTTGTAAAGGTCGGAGTCAGATATTTTACCTCTGGCTCCGCAACCCTGGTTATAAGTGTCTTAAGTTTTTATGAGTTGCTTTATTCAAGGATAATTTAAGATGAGTACACAACACAGGGCAAATGTGCCACATGTGGTTTGCCATACGGTCATAAATGGCAGGTTAGTGATTGGGTTATTTTGAAGGTGGTATTTCCATTTGATGTAAATTATAGTTATTTGTGTTCATGCTGTAATAATTGAAATCAGCAAGTTCATAGCTAACAGACCTGTCAGAAACTAAAAGTTAGATAGCCTGCTGCAGCATTGATGTCTGCTTTGACAACAAAAACATTTAGAATGCCAGAAATTATTTAAACATTGCTTGGCAATGGTCTAGATCACAGGTTCTTAACCTGGAGTTTGTAAACCCCTAAGGGGTCCATGAATGTGATTTCAAGGGTTAATAGACTTTGTTCTAACATTTTAAATGTTTAATATGTGAATACTTCTTGCAGTGTTTCTTCTTGAGGGATCCATAACTTTTATCTGGATGTACTAGGGATCCATTACCCACAAATGTTATAGAAATGCTGGTAATATGAAAAAAAGCATCCTCCTTTCAGTTGGGCACCCCTGGTTTAAAACGTAAAACAAAGACTTTTGTGTTGAAAAGAAAACTTTTGAAAACAAGAGGAACTTGTTTTGAAAACAGCATGTAGCTTTGATAACATTAATTTTTCCAATGTGTCTTGTGTTTTGTAGCAGCAATTAGCCAAGCTCAAAGACTTTATTATCCACCTACATCCGAATGGAAATGTTTAGACACAAATTTTTGGAAAGGTGTCATTGCCAGATTATCTTTATCAGCTTTTGCCAGATTATCAGCTTTATTTTTTGACTGAAGATGGATTAAGAATAATCTGAAACGTCTCAAAATAAAAATGTATAGTTTTTTGAAGGCTTTTTTAGTGTTGATGAAACTGTTAAGTCTATCCC
>JGI24159J19872_10005316_pt1 | contig 16627 bp, 9 predicted proteins | sample Ectturendosymbi4_FD_19872 | JGI IMG/M metagenome (IMG submission 19872) | reverse complement strand
TTGTGATGCATACATGGGCGTACAAAAGGAACGAAAAAGTACATTTTTAACTGCATTTGAACATCGGGAAAAAGAGGCTCGCAGCTTGTTTGCTGCACAATTGATATCGCACTTTGGCTATGCTTCTACCAAGAAATACTTGACGTTTACGAACGTTTCTGCTGCTTTGAGTCAATCCGATGAGCTTTTTTTTAAATTTTTCATCTCTTAAATAAAATATGCAGTGACCAGCTGCAGCTGGCTTTTTGTTACGCTAGGTTAGTGCGACAGGTGAAAGTAGCTCCAGCGAATGGCTACATGTTCAATAGGCTGGCTTGGCGTGCGCGATTTTTCATCGCACCGCTAGCATGCATGAAAACAAGCGACTGCTAGACTGGCGAAGCCGTCAAGACGAAGCCAAACTGTTGTACAAGTTCGTTTTATTATGACAAGTGTTCGAAAGAGAGCTGTTCAAGGCCAGTGGATGGGTACGTTTCTTAGTTTTGTGACACTTGAATAGAGCCGTGAGCTTTTCACTTCAAGCTTTTTGTTGTTCGTGAGGTGTATTACATCACAATAGTAATCCACTTACGTGCAAGACTTCAGCTCGTGTTCTTNGCCGCTCGCGTCCGTGCTGGCCCAAAAATGTCCCACAAATCATACTGTCTTTTGCGTTAGTTGGTGTAGTCAAGCTGGCGACCAGCGCACNGTGAAACAAGTCTCGAGATGATCGATGTTGGGCTCAAATAGCAGAATCTGAGATGAGGTAGAGGGTTTTTTTGTATGCAATAGAAGGTGCTTGCAGTTGTGTTTTACCAATAAAACCGGCTTTTAATTTTTTCTTGTAGAAACCAAGATGTACTGCAGGTATGAAAGCAATACTCGTCCAGTCTTAGGATCTTGATGCCTTGGCACGCAATTGCACTACTTATTGTTTGTTTATGAGAGTAGACTGGCCTATTTTCTTTGGTTCTGGCAACGTCACGCCATGTGACACTGATTGTGCCTTAGGCTTAGGCTACTGCTGAATACATCCTGAAGACCTAAGCTATGGAGTGGTTCTTAACTTTTTCTTTAACACACCTCCCTTGAGTACATGTCCTTTGTTTCAAGTCCCCCTGGCTATAAATAAGTTGTAAAAAACAGATGTATTGTTGGTAAATTTACTGATCAAATTCTAATGTTTATGTTGTAGAGAATGCTAAAGAGCTTGCACCCCCCTGGCATGGCCCCCAGTTAAGAACCGCTGAGATAGCATAAATCAAAAGGGGTCGTATGCAAGAGCACCATTACTGTACTTTAAATTGACTATGCTCTAACAGGCACCAGACTAGAAAAATTATAACAAACAAAGGTTGCTTGGCTGAACCAGTAGGTCAACTAATCTTTGATGGTAAAGTTGCCTGAGCTAAAAATACCCCTATTATTTGCAGATCTTTGGGCTTTTGACGTAACCAATGATAATCAAGACTCATCTTTGGTCTGTGGTGGTAATTCATCAAAACTGTGCGTAAATCTTCCTAACCTCAGTTTGACAAAATTCTTGTGTCTTGATTTATTTAAATACCTTGCAAGGCTCCGGCAAACTTAAATGATGAAATTCCAACATTTGTGTTATTTCTGTAGTGTTGCATTTCAAAAATGGTCATTCGCTCATTGAGGTTCTCAGAGGCCAAATAACTAGAATGTGTGAAATGAGTATTCAGGTGTGCTACGTGCCCTGCAGGACATACATGCAGCACTGTAGCACTCCATAATGGTCCATGGGTAACTATGTTACTAATACTTCATGATTTATGTTGATAAAAATTTTTTTTTACTTCTATGTCTACATGTCTCTGTTCTGCAACGTCATGGTGGCTGCATGGCATTCTGATTCACAACCTGCATTGTCACTTGTAACTGTACATCTCTCACCTATAATAACAATAATATTTTATTGTGGACTCGTGGTCCATGTCACGGACACAATCACAGACTATGTGCATGACTTGCTCGTCTATTTATATATCCCTCAACTCTTCATGCATTGCTTGCCCACCATCTGTTTTATGTAAATGAATGTTCAGTATATGAGTTGATGTTTGTGTACTCTTGCTTCCCCTTGCTACTTTAGTACTGTGTATATCTTAATGTGTTGAGATAAGAGTAGAAAAAAAGTTCAAAGGCCGGATAGGCGACTAACTAACTTCAATGTTCCAAAGTGATTGGTGCATTAGTTACATGCAAAATGCCTTTTTAAATGCATTACTTTGAAATAGTAATTTAAAATTTTTCAGTAACAGTCGTGAAAATTAAAGCATTTTATCTACATCAGGTTACATGACTCTATAATGGGGGAAGAGGAGTCTTAACTAGAAAGGTCTTTACAGAAAAAGGGTAACATCAATTTTTTGCAAAATGTTATGATAGATACAAATAACCTCCCTAAAGGCATCAATAATTATTTCTCAGTTTAACATGAATGCATGGTCTGGTTCAGTGTTTCTCAAACTTTTTTGTTCAGTTACCCCCTTTTCACTCTCAACACATTATTATCATCCCCTAGCCTGATGCAGCAAACACAAGGTAATATTTTTAAAGAATTTTATTTATAAGAAATCACAACATACCATGGTCCCTAGTTCAGTGTGACAAATATGCTTGGTGGCCTTCACAAAGCTTCGAAATATTGGGAGACATTTTAGTGAGGTACAGTCTTAGATCACCTCTTTTNTGAATCGACAAGTGTTTTTTTCACATTGAGAGAAATAAGGTCACAGCTGAAGTTAACTCAATGACTAATTAGTGGCAGTGGTCAAGTGTTTTCACCCCCTTTGTGTTGTTTTGCCCCCTTATCACCCTTTGTTTTTTATCCCCTTGCCCCTCAAAATCGCTCACAAAGGGTGATTCCACCCATTTTCAGTATCACTGGTCTAGTTCGTGCATGGTCTATTTCAAAGGCTCTATGCTGGGTTGTTGGCCAAGGTTGTTCAATGAGTTTGCTAAAACTAGTTTCAATAAAAAACTTGACCAAGTATGTGCTTCTGCTAGTCAAATGATGTTGATGTTTAAATTTTGTGCAGCTGACACATTTTTTGTAAGAAAGCAGAAACAAAGAGTCATGAATTTTATAGCCAAAGTGGTACCTGGATATAAATATTTCAAAGTATAGATCCTGGTGTTTTCCAGAGTTTTACTTTATGTTGCTTGTCAGGTACACCATTGGTTTTGATACTGTTACAGAGTAAATGAACAGACAAAGACGCTTGCAGTGCATGAAATCTGGTGATGACAACATGATTTTAACTGCTTGTTTATAGAAAAAATGCTTTGTTATTAAGATCTTTCAGAGAGTGTACCTAGTTAAAAAGTTTGGTAGTCACTGAAACTTAAACGAAATTAGTCAACACTGGAATTACATATTTCCTTCCTTGGAGGCAGGAAAAACTTCAGTTGTACTGGCTGTCTTCATCATGAGATGCGACATGAAATGTTGTGTTAGGTAGCTCTAAATATCAGTTTTGCAGCCTTGGCAAATAAACTTATGAAAAATAACAATTTTAAGTTCTGATTGTTTGTACCAATAGCATTATTGGGGTAGCCCAAAACCTTAGTAATTTGATATTGTGAAAACCAGCAAGCAGTTTTCAAGGATTCTGTGAAAGTTTAATTGTGCAGCAAGTAGCATAGTTTTCTAAAGTTTCTCAACATTTTCAATTCATCTGTTGTTGGCAGGTCCTATGGATCATTCTGATGAAAGCATACAAGCTGATGCATTGGATACCAATGCATTTCTTTTACCAGGAGGACCTTTTGCAACTTCCAATTTTGTCATTAGGTTTCTGTACAAGGCATCCGTTGTTTGTTTTGTTCCATGGATTTCAGCCTTGGACACTCTACTGTCTATGTTTATTAAAACTACAGATCGCGATAGAGTACCAAGAAATATCTTCCTGTTTTGTATACAGGTTAGTACATGGCTTGTATTTTGAATGTGTTGTTGTGTTCATTCAAGCTGCAAGTTCAGCTGCCTGGAAGTTTTTGAAGTTCAAAGTAATTTCAATGTTCAAATGCAGTGTTTAAGATCCAAGCTATCATTAGCTTTCCAAAGAGATATTACTGGTCTTTAGTCTAGGTGTGTTAGGTTTAGTGTGACTTCCAGTCGCTCATAATAAGTTTGCAGTTTATTCCAGGAACAAATTTCTTGTTTTCATTGTGCTTTCATCATTTTACTGAAATGTTAGCCTAAATGGAAGAAGCAGACAGCGATATTACATCATAAAGATATATATGTTTGGTTGACTGCTTTTAAATGTGCTTAAATTGCACTGGATGTTGTATCATGGGAGGGGTATGTAAGTAACGTAACTTAGCCTATCAAATTGTTGTGGCTGTTAGGTGGTAGGTACAGAGCATTCATAAGCTTGATTGGTAAAGTTAGTCAACAGCATGGAATATAGATTGATGGATATACATATACATATATTTTTTAAATTATTATTTTAGGAATATCACCATGCGATTTGGTTTGTTACAAGTTGATTTTTACTGTGTTTAATTTCATATCCAGACAAATTTAATAACTGTGTTATTTCTGATTTATATCCTTGGTTCAGCGCATTTGTGCGCCTGACATGAAATGTTCAACAAAACAGAACTACAGATACAGCATAAAATTTCACTACAGTAGCCATTGCTACACTAATGAAATTTTTTAATGAGCTTCAGATCAATTGTTGTTCATGATACCTTCCAGGCATTTTTTCTATTCCTGTCTCTCATCTGTACATCACCGTTAGCATTGTTGGCTTTTCTTATATGGTGTCCTCTGCAGTTCATACGACCGAGGGCTTACTCTTACATCTGCCCAGATGAGCTGTGAGTATACGTTACCTCAATAGCGCGTCATCAGCTACGCAAATGCACTTTGAGTGTATCTTTTATAACGCTTTCATAACTAGAGACATACCTCGCATCAGTTTGGTTTCCAGTGTCATTATATTACGTGTGAATAAAAACTGGTAAAAATTTCATTTTTGTTGTGTGCACCCCAATTTGTAGAATTGATATTCCGACAGTAGTTTCAACTTCTGTAAGTTTATGAAACTACATAAGATCAACAACATAGACTTAAGCCTGTACTCACTTGCTTGCATGCAGGCCCTCAACCAGGGAGGAGTAACACTGGGCAATTTCTCCGCGAAATTTTCGAAAACATGTTTAGGTGTTAGATACAAGTTGCAATCAATTTGCCCTCCCTCCAAAAAGAGTACAACATGATACAATCATTTCCCCTCCCCCTCCGAAAATACCAGCTGGTTGCTGTACTGTATGTACTTTAAGTATGGCATGCTATCTCAATATGCTGATCTTATTGAAATTAGCTAATCTCTAACTGAAAAAAACGACTCCTAGTCATTTTTGTGCTCCATTGAATGTTGAATCTTCCTTTCCTGTGAGTGAAGAAGTGTTGTGAAACTCGGCGAATGTTTGGCAGGGTCTTGGGCGGAAACGAAAAGTACAGGCGAATCGGCGGCGCCGGACAAACCGGCGACGATTCGACCTCGTGCAAATCCGCCGGCACTTTAACGGGCCCGAACACTTATTCGGTCATCACCAGCAATCTCTGCCTGATGCCCGAGTTCATCGCACACATAAACAACCTCCACAGCTCGAGAGAGCGCGGCAAGATGATTGCGAAGCTGTTTTGCGGTGAGACGATCCCGAACGCGAAGCGCGCGCAGCAAAGCCACGGCGCTGGCGGTAGCAAGCAAGTCGAAGCCGAACTCCTCTTCTCACCGTGGAGCAGCGAGACTTTCAATTTCACCGCACAGAGTCTCGACGGTACGAGAATGTGTAGCGTTTTAGGGGAAGCACCCTCTTTTTTATACCAGGTCATGCGGGTTCATGTGATTTTAACTGTCGTGCAGTTAGTTAGGATATCTTCTCGAGACTCCGCTTGAGCAGAACTAAGTGTTTGTTTCATGGCTGGAAAACACGCAACAGAACAAAAACAACACATGTTCTACAGACCTTACTTTTCTTGCGACCAAATCAAGGCACTGAAACCTTCAACTTTCCACTCAAACTGCACATGAATTCAAATGCGAACCAAGACTCTGTTTTGTGATACCAGCACGCGTAACGAGCTCGGTTTTTGGCACTGTCGTCGTATGTCCTGACCTAAGGTGCGACGGCATATTCGTGCACTAACTGTTGTGAAATGCCAGCTGCAGTGTTGTGAACAGCAAATTTACAAACACGAAAGATCGCCTTCGCTTTGCAGTTGCAAATCCGGANGTGCTTCACAAACATTTTTCGGAAACGTAAANAATGTTTTGTNCAGATTATGCAGTAATAGAAACATTTTCACCTGTCGCATAGCAAACTCAACTTGTTGAAAGCATAAGCATCTGTACTGAAACACTTTTTGTGACGTCTGAAACAGTTTTTGTTATGTCTGAAACACATTTTGTTACTTCTGAAACACTTTTTGTTACGTCTGAAAAACTTCTTGTTAGGTCTGAAACACTTGTGTGTCGTCGGGCGTGAAACTAAGTTTTCATAAAGGAAGGAAAAGAGCAGCTGGCGCAGTGGTTTGGCGAATAACTAATCTAGAAACAACGACGGCCTGCTCAGAAACGGAACCCGATGTTTGTGACTGATTGTCTTGTTTCTTAGTCCACCAATGAAGAGCGGAGGATAAAAACAGCATGCGTGGGAAGGAAAATCTTTTTCTCGCGACCTTTGTCGACTGCGCCAAGGCTTGCGCCGCGTTGTAGCGGGCAAGTCGGAAAAAGTTCAGAAAAGCGATTTTCGGCGGAAAAATAACAACAAAATAAACGCTGACGTTTTAGCAATTTTTCTCTCATCGCTTCGAAACCCCTCAACCAAGCTCAGCGCCCAACACCGTCCCAGTTCGGCGACAAAACCTTGTCACAACGGTCTGTTGCAGACGATAGCGCAACGGATGCCCAGAGCATCACCTCCACCCTGTGGAGCGTGACCAGCAAGGAGAGGGCGATATCGACCACCTTCCCCCCAACCGACTTCCTGTGCCTGCAAGAGGTCTTTCATCGCCCCGGCACCGGGCATCTTATACGTGGACTGCGAACAAAGTTGGTTCTTTCGTTCTGCTTTGCTAGATCAGGGGTCTCCGAACTTTTTTGTCAGAGGGCCACAGAAGCTGTTACACAACAGTTCGAGGGCCGGACAGCTTACGTAATGCGATTGTTTCGGGATATGTTACATTCTACAAAATCAAAGCATTTTTCGTACAAATATTATTTTTTCATTATTGACGAAACGGCTTCGCGGGCCGTAGTTTGGAGACCCTGTGTTAGATGTTGTTCTGATGCCACAAAACAAAAAAAAACGATTTGCGGAGTGACGATTTTCTAAAATCCTGTGTGCATTTGCAGTGTCTGATGTTTTGAAACGATCTCGCGTTTGTTATTAAAACGACCTCGCGTTACCAAAAAACTATCGCGGAAGACGTCGTAGCTGTTGACGCATGAGTTTGAAACAAGATCAAGAATGAGACAGAACGTTCAGGCGGACGGCCGTGACCGTTTTTAAACGTGCAACTGAACTGTTTTTCGCCACTAGTTTGCTAACCGTGCCCAGTCTTTCCACCGGAAGTTCATGCTGAATAAATGTGCTTGGTCAGCTCTTGTCAAAGATTGGCAAGACGCCTGCTCTTGTAAATTTTCGTCAAAGCTTGGTTACAAACTTCCCTAACCTAAAGTTTCTTAAAGCATTTGTGGGTCACGGGCCCCTGGTACATCGTAATAAAGGTTACGGGCCCATCAAGAAGAAGCGCTACAATAAATATTTGAAATTAGGTTTTAATCATCGTAGCTTAATCGAATGTTTGCAAAGCCTATAGTTTACCCTTTCGAAATGCCAGAGGAAATCAATCACATTCACGAACTGCTCAGGGGCTCACGTATCGCAGGCTAAGAACCCGCGTCTCAACCTGATCAACGCTTTCGATCGTAGTCATTTCCACTCATGCGACAGTTTTCGGCTCATTTCGGCAGGAGCACCTCTTGACTCTTTTCGAACATGTCTTGTACTTTTCAGTCCTGAATGAACAAAGATTAACGCGTTTGAGGTGCGTTACGTGCTATGTCTAAATCCTTTAAGTTTGTTACAAGCAGAAAAACTTTTGTTCAATTGAAGCAGTCCAGCATTTGCAATAGATTTGCCCTACAACACCTTCTGTCCACAAGTCAATATCCGTGGCGATCTCGTGGTGGAAAGGATTTTTTAGAACGTATATATCCAAAATTTTTGATATTTTTAACAATAGCAAATTCATTGTGATAAATTCATTGTACTGTATAACGTCTTCACTCCTACACGCAATGAAAAGAGTGGAAGTGCACTGAATTTGAAGGGCGGGTATTCTGGAATGAGATTATCTGCGAAGGTGGATATCTTTGGCTCACGTTTTATTTGCAATTCGTTACAGGGTGTATTGTTGTCGAAAGGTACCTTTTGGGCCAAACGATGTGATAAGAAGAAAAATATGCGGCAGTAGGGAGTGTGCAGTGAATTATTGATCTGAGATTTCATTCGTTCATTTTCATACCTGCTTTGCCTCTGGGGGGCCTCGTGGGCTAGGATGGCCCGAAATACCTCAGTCATTGGACCAATCAAGGTTGGAGATGTAGTCATTCCATGTGGTCCTTGGACAACCCCTGGGCCACTTTCCCTTGGGTATAACCAGTAGGAATTGACGCGCCAGTCTTTCGTGGTACATTGTGGACACAAGGCCGAAACAACGTAGCTGCGATCTCCCGATCCGGAGAAGTAGTCGACATTCACTGCTTTACGAACTTCACAGCTGCGCACTTTGTCGCGAAGTGTCACACCCTGAACTCTTCACTAAAATCCCGTTTCTGCCGCTTGCACTTTTGATAGTATTCGTTATGTCATTACCAAGATTGATGACCATAGGTTGAGATCGGAACAAAGACCTACAACTTTGCGGTGTTTGGAAGATCCCCGTTTCGTCACCACGCAGTGGTGAAGCTAATGCACAATTGCGTTTGCTTTCCTACTCCGTGTATCAACCTCCTTGTTCCGCCTTCCGTCACTCGTGAATACCACTCCACTGTTCTACAATGGTTCGACCTGCTCCAGTTTATTGTCGCTCGCTTGCAGCATGTACTGCCTTGAGACAGAGACCTAATACCTCGGTCTTTTTAGTGACAATTTTCAGTCCAGCGCACGCAGCAGAAAACCGATCAAATGCACGTTGGAGGCCCTGTTGAGAAGATGCTGTCAGTACTAAATTGTCTGCAAAAAACAAACGGTTGATTCTGCCGCTCCCGTCAGTGACACTCACGTCGTCTCGATTGTTACCGTGTATCCAATTCATAGACTGTGAGCAGGAGTGGTGNCAACACACCCATCCTTATCGGAGTCCAACACCCATGGCGAACGGTTGTCGTTTAACTCTGCCGACACAGAAACGAACGTTCGAGCAGGAATGCAATGAGTTGAAGACCAGTAACAGGCGGCCGTCAACACTGCATTGAGGTTTCTCACGAGCTATTGTCATGCTTTAAGCGATACGTGGAAAGCACACGTTTCTCAAAACTTCCTGTGAGGTTATACATCGCGAACCCCCCTGTTTTCACCCCTGATGCTCGCGCAACACTCGCAGCGTTAGTTTTGCGCGCACCTGCACAAATGAAAACGGAGATGGCCTGCGGTCCCGACGACCCCGGCGAAAACGGAGATGGCCTGCGTCCCAGCTGGCGCGTTTGATAACATCTAACGGTGCCTGTGAACCATCAGTCTGTTTGCATTTGGTCACTGTCCCGGCGCGAGGCTGGCGATCTTATCTATTATTTATATCAAAGTGACAGGCGCGACGCGCGTCTGGGTAATTTTTAAACCTCGGCGCCCCTTCTGCCTCGTTCGTTGGAGTTTATCCTATTCATGATTAAACGCGCCTTTTTCGTTGAGCCTCGCGCTGCTGATCGCCAAGGCGGTCGTCTGCTTGGCGGACTGAACTGAAGCCTGTCCAGAACGTCATCCGTCTCCGTTGTCTCCTGGGTTTGATGAGAAGTGACCGGGACGAAGGTTTTGTGTCCTTCATTGTCCTGACATTTCAAGGCTAACTCATTCAACTGAAAGTGTCAGAACGCTTTTGGAAGGTGGTAATGAAGCAAAGAAAAGTGCTGGTTTTCGGTTAGAGATTTGCCCGATTGTTGATAATAATCAGGGAAAAACGCTGAGACTGACCTCAAGACTTTTGCTTTCGTCAAGCTCTAACTCGGATGATGAAAACCAATGCTCGTTAGGCGAAACATCAGCCATGGGCGTTGGAAGGGGGCGCAAAAAACGCCATGGCCCCCTGGATTTTGAATTTTGACATTTTCCTATTAAATTTTTAGCAAAAAAGGTCATTTTCTTAGTTTCAAGTGAATAATTGAAATTTCGCCACATTTGGCCCCCCTTGGAAAATCTTTTATGCTACCACTGAGAAAATCCGCTATTGTCCCCCCCTGAAAAAAGTCCCTCCGACGCCCATGAATATTCAGCTTGTTTACTTCGATCGCTGTTGCCCTTAGTTTCCTCGTTACGATTTTTGCCACCGTCGCTTTACGTATGCGCAAATGTATCGCCGTGCTTTGCCTTGCACCGCCGTATGCATCAACAATTTGCAATGAAAACTCAGGTTTGTCTGTCGTCTCCCTCCAGGTACCCCTACATCATCCATGACGTCTCCCTCCCCATCCACGATCGCTTCCTGTCCCCTCTTTCCAGTGGTCTGTGCATCGCCAGCAAATACCCGTTTGTCGACATCACGTTTAAAGCCTTTCCCTACGGCAGCAGGGACGACAAGCTGGCGTGCAAGGGTCTGCTCATGACAAAGGTAGGCGTGACTCACAACACAGGTGAGCGTGGCTGATAACAAAGATGGGCGTGGCTCATGACAAAGGTAGGCGTGGTTTGCTGATTTGCTACGTGTCATGCTGATTGGAATGCTGGATTAGCAGTGTTTGGCTCAGTCCACGATGTCATACACATCAACTGACTTTGGATTAAGACGTTAGGTCCCTGTCAAACGTAATTTGGCAAATGCGGTTGGAGAACTTGTGCGTTTTCCTCGTGCGTGACCCGGACTGTCAACCACTGTTATCGACTTGGGTTTGTTGCAGAAAGTCGCATGCGGCGGGGTCCCATGGGGTGAGGCAACCACATGGCGGGGTCCTGTGATGTGGGGTAATCATGTGAGGCGGGGTCCCATGGGGTGAGGTAACCATGCTTATGGGGCACAAAATCCGTTGTAAAGTTGACAGTTTCTGTGATTTGTGTCTGATCAGAACAAGGCTTGCAAGTTAGTGCGATATCTGACCAACATTTCAGTGCAAAAAGGGCCGGTTTGTCACCGGACATAATCTCCACCGTTCTCGCCAGGCCTTTCCTCGCCTGCAGCCGGCTTGCCTGGGACATTACCCCGAAAACGGGCGTTGTCCTGTCAAACAACGCCACACGCATGGTCATTGGTCACCCTGCCCATGCTGCTCAAAATTCGTTGACTTTGCAACTCGCGCTAATTCTTTATTGCGTTTGAAAAATGCAAATCGGCCTTATGACGTCTTCGTTTTTCAAAAAAAGCGCGGCTTGGCTCCGAAGTCACGCGAGCAGTTTGCTGCAGGTCTACCTCGGTCCGGGCGACGCCGGCGAAGACAAAGTCGGTTACCTAGCAACGACTCACCTCCAAGCGTGGCCGCGTTCGGACTCGTCGGACGTCCGGTGCAAACAGCTGCAGTGCATTTCGGACTGGATGGAAGATTTTGTCGCCAAGTATGTCTGTGACGTGAAGCCTTTTTGTTTTTTTGAACGGCAGCACCGCGATGGTTCGAAGCTTTCAAAAATAGCACCGGAAGCCTTTTTGCTATTTATGTTTTTCTGACGCAGGTTCTTTTTCGCTGAGACATCTCGGTGGTTTGTCCGAAATAGCTTAAAAACTTTCTTGTCATTTTTTTGTTTCAGTACAATTTTGTTTGGTTGAAAAAGACTTAATGACCTCATTGACTTAATTTTTTTCGGTCGTTTAAAAAAAACTACGATCTGTAACCGAAAAACCACCGAAAAAAAACAGGTTCTAACTTTTCTACAAGACTACTTTATTCTTTCTCAAGCGTCAAACAGTCGGGACTGTGTGATGCAACAAATTCTATTGTTCGCGTTGAAAGGTCAGCGACGTGTCTGTTGTAATGGAACTTGGTGCGGCAGCGCACGGTTGTAAGGAGGGAGGGGGGGGGGAACAGCGTCCGCCTGTGATCGTTTTGTGTCGTTTGACGCGCACAGTTTGCAATTCGCATTGTCTGCCTCTGTCGGCCAAACCTCTTGTCTCTACTCCACTGGAGTTGCTCCACGCGCCGTGGAAACGGGTATTGTTGCGGCAGAAACATCCGTTTTTCCGGACGCGCGTCGCAACAGCATCCGTTTTAACGAAATACCCGTTCTTGCGGATAAAAACATCCGTTTTATGGACCCGCGCCACAACAACATCCGTTTTCACCGACGTCAGTGCTCGGGTAGGTTGAAAATATGTTCGCTTGGCTTCTTTCCTGCTCAGATCGAAGATGAAATCGAGCAAGGAGGCTGTGCTCTTCAGCGTCATCACTGGTGACTTCAACTTCGACAAAGTGTCCTACTTCGACGTCAGGGAACAGAAATGCGAGTTTTTCAGCCAATACCTGTACGTACTTGCGTATCGCAGAGGTTTTTACGGGTGCCATTGATGAGATACGAAACTTTTCAACTTTGCTGCCGTATATATCACCTGGGCGCGCGACAGGAGCAATGACGTCAATCTCCGGCATTTATGTGTGACGTCATAACGGCGCGTCTTTCGTAAATGATTTTGAGGCGACGAAGGAAGCAGTCTCGCGTGAAAATTCTAGAAGTTTTGAGTCAAAGATTTTTGCGTTTGTTTTCTTCTGCCAAACGCGCTGCGGAATAAGGAAAATAGTTTAATTTTTCATGCATGAAATTTTTTTCTCGAGCGTTATTAAACTAAAGGAAGCTTAAGAGCGACTCAACAGGGCCACCAAACGAGCAAAACGTGCAGCAAATCGCGAGATCTCATGCGTCTCTGCGACTGCGCAAAAACTTTCCAGTCATGCAAATGAGTTGTCAGCGACAAACAGCGTTGTGTGATCGCTCGTCGGGCAGCGAAGCCAAGCAAGAGTTCGTTTAAACCAGCTATGGTCGACCCAAATGGCTTACTGAGCCAAAAGTTATGCAACCATCTTAACTAACTTGTTGATCTTAGCGAAGCGAAGTAAAGTTCAGTTTAAACTATACCAAAATCCTAACTGCAATGGTAACGATTGCTTGGCACCTTAACTGTTAACGGAAGTATGATGTTTAACGTAAGTTTAGGATCAATGGAAAAAAATAGGTAGAAATTAGAACACTAGAAATAAGTTCTACACCAAAGTGTCAGTGGACATGTGGAAATCTCTCAGCACGTAGTACAGGCGTGATAGACGTGATAAAGTGGCACTGAGGACCACCTGCATCAAAAATATCAAATTTAAGATTATCAAAATAAGGATAGGTTGTCCTGTAAAAACGCTGCATAAAGTTGCAGGAGACGAAGCACACATTGCCCGTCAGCACCTCTTAAAAACTGAAGTTTTTGCAAAGTGCGCTGAAGTCTCCCCTGCTTTTCAAGGGGGGAGGGGGGGCGTCTCACGCTGTGCGGTTTACTTTGAACCGACACGTGATAAAATACCAAGGAAGTGAACTTTAAGGCACGTTTTACGGATTATGACGTTTCTGTTATGAAATGCGACGCAGCATCGCTGCAGTGCGTTAACAAACAGAGGAATGTAGAAGATGGGTGTTGCTATCGACGCTTTGTCTGGGCCACGGCCAGCACCCCCGCGCCACGGCCGGCCCGCACCCCGTTAAACTTAAAATGGAGATTTTTTGCTTTGGCGCCCCCAGCGGCAGATTTTCAGCGAGCAGCTGAGCTGTATTTCTGATAAAAGCAGTGATTCCTGACGTTTTCATCGCGCAGCATCCACCGCGACATTAAAAGTTGTTTTTTGACTCCTTTTGTGATACTTCATGCTTGGCAGTGGAAAGCTAGCGCTGCACAGTCTTTGCCAATGTCATATAGTCCACAACAACTGTTGTTTTTATTCTTCAGCGAAATGAAGTTTTCGGCGAAAATTTTCGACTCCGAAAACCTTAAAACAAGATGCAATTTCGAAAGCAGTATTTGATTCGAACAAAATAGTATGTTTTCGCTATTTGTGGCTATGTTGTGCACATTAATGATGAAATTTGAAGTACGAATTACCGGGTGCTCTTTTCCAAATGAGTTTGTTACGCTATGCATTCGAGCCGGTTTCGCCAGTTGCTCTTTCATCTCAACTAATATTGATTTACATCACTCTCGAGCAGGACCGCTTGCCTCAGTAGATTCCGGCCAACTTTGTTCCCGAAACCGTGTCGACCACTCAGCGCGTGCGTGTTTATTTTCACAGGGATCCGTGCATGGACGAGTCGAACCAGAAACAGCACAGTTGGGTGGTCGGAACTGAACTGCAACAACACATGATGCATGACGACAGCGTCAGGACGCCGCAGGGCCTGCAGAGGTGTGGCGTGGGTGTGTCTGCTGCCGTCGGGCAGTGTTGCGAAGGGAAGGGAAGAGCAGGGGTATAGTGAGCGCAACGCGATTTTTTGCGGCCTGGCCCCGCCTGACTTACTCCTAAACAAAGTCCCGCCTGAGAGCTTATTCGCATCGGAACACTCAAACTAGCCTTGTAAGCCGTGTCCTTGCCAAACGAAAGCCTAATGACCATGGCATCGAGGAAAATACAGGGTGAGCCATAAGCCCCTACCCACCCATACATCTTATATATCTAGTACACCTTTGTTTGCATTTCCTCATCCTTGCTGCATGATATAATGCGACGCCATGTTTTATTCTGAGACATTTTATCACAACGTAGCAGTTGTTGTTGTTCCAAATGCCGTGTTAACTGCTGCCTTCAACTCATCATTAGAGTCATAACGTTGTTTAAACACAACATACTTTATTGTATATCGAAAGAGTTTGTGTACACCCAAAGTCATCACATGTTATCAAGTGCGGACTTCTTGCCGACCTTTTCGTGGTGTGCTGGGGGTGTTACAGGATCACGACCTATCAACTTGTCGGGAAAAGTATCGTTAAGATAATCCCTATCAATTTAAAGCAGGGGTCTCCAGACTACGGCCCGCTGGCCAAATCCGGTCCACGAAGCCATTTGATCCGACCTGAGAAGCCTTTTCGCAATAATTAAAAAAATATTTATTTACCACAAATTTGTTGATTTAGTAGAACCGTAGAATGTAACATAACCCGAAACAAACGCATTGCGTAAGATGTCCGGCCCTCGAATTGTTGTGCAATAGCTTATGTGGTCTTCTGCCAAAAAACGTTTGGAGAGCCCTGATTTAAAGAATGACAATTAAAATACCCATAATTTTGTCATCCAGTACAGCAAAGTTCCCATGTCGTTTGCCACTAGCCGTGCAGCTGGCTTTCACAGCAAGTTCCTTTGGCTTCTCAGACACAGCATGGGCATGGCATCAGCATGTATTGCGCACTCAAATATTAATGAGTAATTACATCACGCATCTTGCTAGGCAGGTTGGTATTCGTGATGGCACAGTAGCCAAAACCTATTATTGTGCTTGACATATCCGTTAGTCGTATGCAAGAGGTACAGAAGCACTTCATATATCAAAAAGGTGCGAACTTTTGGCAACAAGCAATCATAAAGGGTTTGTTGATGAAGAGTTCTTCAAAGTGAATTGTAGCTAAACTAAACGTTACAAAGTTGATTAGCATTGCTATACTGCAGCAACTAGCAAGAGATTGCTACGGCTTTATGCAGGTGTTTTTAAGGTTTGACCTTGGTGAGCTCTATAGGCATTGTAGGCGACCGCAACTATTTTATCTGAACAGCGAGATGGCCGCAAAGCGATGTTCTGCTGTATTTTTAGAGACCGTTTCAATCCGTCAAAGCACCTCAAGAAACACTGACTTTATGTATAGAAGTAACTGAAAGGGAATGCACGGGGTGAGAAAATGAAACGATGAAAAACATGTCGAATCATATGCAACAGTTCACCCCTAGCTTGTGTTGGGTTCACCCCTAGCTTGTGTTGGGTTGCAGCCAGTGGTGCGCACAAAAATGCTGTTGCGGTGGGGAGGAGGGCAGAAACTCTTGGGGGGTGCAGGCAGCGAAATTTCCTGTGCGTCACATCTCTAGTCCGAGATCACCTCAGCCTGAAAGTCGAAGTGACTTGATCCGATTCAGCGTCGGAAGTGTGACGCAACAAAGCGCATTGTTACGCGCTCCGTCTGCTGTGCAGAATGATGGTGTCGGAACTGGAGCGTCATCAATACGTGGCTTCCACGACGCCGATAAAGAGCAGCCTGCAAAGAGTGGGCGACGGCAAGAGGAGGATCGATTACGTGCTGTACAAGCAATGCGAACAATATGATTTGGTGAGCGCTTGCAAAAAAATATTCTGCGGCAAAGCAGCAAGAACCTTTTGCCTTAGGCTGCGTTAATCGTCGCTTTCGCGCTTGCGGTCGGCGTGGGCATCGGGAAGGGGAGCAAGG
>JGI24159J19872_10005315_pt1 | contig 16628 bp, 10 predicted proteins | sample Ectturendosymbi4_FD_19872 | JGI IMG/M metagenome (IMG submission 19872) | reverse complement strand
TTTTTTGTAACTTGTGTAATTATTTCTTTTTGTTTATGTAGCCTACATACTGAAGGAAAAAAATGCACTGTAATGTCTTTCAGCTGCAGCTTGAGCAAAGCAAAAATATCGGCATCGGTCACCGACAATGAAAAATATTGGTGTCGGCCCAAAAAAAACCTCACCGGTCGAGCTCTGCACGCACAAACAGCCATGATATGTAGCGTAGCCAGCAGTATTTCATTGCTCTGCGCACAACCGTTTATTACCGCAACATGGATTGCAAAACCAAGATACAAATAACATGTACCATTTCACTACAGCACGCGTGATTTAATTTCACTCTTGCATCATCCAACCTAAAGCAAACGGTCAGGCGACTGCCAAAGTCAATGCACCTGCTTCGTGAACACACTTTCTCCAGCTGGCTCACTTACGAACCAAGCAACTACGAGCGTGCTGTACCCTCTTACCAAAAGCTCACTCCACTCAAGCCGTGATTCAGCAGACATCTGGTCAAGTGACCTGGTAATGAGCTCGCATTAACCGTCATGTAAAAAGGTCTGTTGGTTACCCTTAGTGCGCACGATAGCCTGCCTTGCAGTTGAACGATTTTGATCGCGTTCAGGGTCTGCGCCAGACACGATGATGGAACAGAGAAGCACAACCAGTCGGCGATTTAGCAGGTAGGGAAAGCTCACTGCAGCGAGCGGAAGTTGATTGCGGTTGTAAAGAGTGCCCCTGGTGACAAATCGTGCCTCTGCAAACGGGAAGCGGCGCAGCAGATTCGAGCAGTTGCGCAACCGATCCTACCTTTCACAGAAACGGAACGTCTACGCAGGCCGTCCTCTGCCAACACATCTTCGTAGGAAGGTGGAGTATCAGCCGGCTTGTAGGACGTGCCCTGCTCGTAAATGAGAAAAATTTTAGCTGCGCTGGAAAAGCTGTATTTTTTACAAAACAGATTCCCGTATGCCTCAAAAACGGGCCGTAAAACATACTCCGTATACCTGGACCTAACGTAATAACAATCGCGCTCGTTCACGCTTACCAATCAAGTGCATTTTGTAAAGCCAAAATAAAGGGGATCTAAGTAACAGATTAAATCGGACGCTGCAAACCAATAATAGTTTGGAATGACAGGACGCAGTAGAACAAATGCCTGCTTAAACTTTACTGTTCACACTCTCTGCAACGAAAATTTTCGGTGTGATTTAAAAACCAACAAGGGTCCGGATCTTGCAAACGCCGCGACAGAAGAAAATACCTGTTGCCAAAACTCGCCGGACCGCACATCAGGCTTGCTGCCGTAGCCGTCGTCGAAAACGATGCTCATGCTGTCCTGTTCGTAGTGCTTGAAAGGCACGCTCGCTTGGTCGCCTCGGCCGCAGTCCATTCCAGGCCCGGACGACCCCGAACTGCTGCCCGACACGAAGAACTTCCCGCCCTGAAACGCGCTGCCCTCGGCGCCGCCCGAGCAAGCGAAGCTACCCGTTCCGGTGGTCCAGCCGCAGGACTGAGCGGCGTTCGCGGTGACGTCGAACGCTCCCGTGACGTCGAGAGCGGGTGGTTGTTGCAAGCGGGCAACGGCGCTCGCTTCTCCAAATGTTGACGACTGCTCGCTCGAGTCGCCAGTCGCGGCGGCTAACGCATTTTTCGCTTTGGACGACGATCGCTGATTGGTTGCGGGCGCGAAGACTGAGGCGGGGTGCGGCGTTTGCGTCCATGTGCTGCAACAGAGCATTTCTTTCGCTGGTTAACGGTCCGGCAGGAGAATCGAATGATTGTTTGACTACGTCGGTGCAAGCTGCAAACAGTAGGCCTACTAGGCCCGCAACCGGGCAATTTCCCTCCCCGTAAAACAACAAGTTACATTATTATTTTGCCCCCCCCGAAAATAGCACAAGTTACGATCATTTTGCCACTACCACGAAAATGTCAGCTGGTTGCGGCCCTGGTACTAAGCTACAGCGATGCCGCTTTAATACAAAACGTAAAAATAGGAACTCGTTAACTGCGACTTGCCTGCTGTCTTTCATGAGGGCCAAGTCTTGCTTCTTCTGCCAGCCTGGCGGTGGCTGCTCGCTCCACGCGTTGAAGTATCGAACAATGGACGGGTGATCGAGTTTCGCCAAAGCTCGCACTTCGCGGAGAACTTTCTCGCGGGCGTTCTCGCTGCGATCAAGACATACGCTAGCATCAGATAGAAATTATTAGAAACACCCAAGACCTTAACACCTATTCTTTTGAAAAATGAGCGAAAAATGATAAGTCATCGTTACCCGACAGTGGGGCATTTGTCAAAATGATGACTTCGACAACTTCCTCTAAAACGCCAGCTTCAACCCAGGCATTGATGATCAATAAACTGTACCTCTCCGGCAACAATATCCGCTTCACGGCATATTCGCAGTCGTCCATCTTGTTTCGGGCTTGAATAACAACCCCAAATCCACCCTGAAAGCGACATGATGGAACTGTTTTTAACTGTGGTTTGTGTCTATTATGCTCCATGCAGGTGTTTACGTAGACCTGAACTTGGCCCAATACAAAAAAATGAATGTTTTGCAATTACTTTTCAACAGTGATAGAATGGAGATCTGTCTGTCATCGGCAGCCAAACCAACAACTGAGTTTAACTAAACTGCTCATCGCATAATTGAATTTCAGTGTAATAAAATGCACACACACACACATAACGCTCGATGAATAGTGCCCTCATGACCCCACATGGTCTCTGTTGATCCAATTCTAACTTCGCAATTTCGCTGACTTACAAAAGACAATTATAAATTAAGGATTGAAGTGCTGAAAAAACACTGTCATGCCAGCTGAAAATTGTATTGCATAAATTATTATTGAAAATGTCTGTTTATATTTACATTTGAATGAGATATACCACCAATGAGTTGTGCATTTGCCAAATATCTGAAGCAAAAAATTGTTTTAGAAGAACTTGTACATATCAGCCACAAGAATTTTAGCTTTTCCTTCACTTCGAAAGGCACCGTAACCGTATAAACTGAACAACTCCACTTCACCAAAGAATCAAAAAATATATACTACGCAGGTTCCCAATAAATACCTAAGCTTTAACTAGTGTGTGGCAGAAGCAGTAAATCAATAAAACGTCAGTAGGAGTACTTCAGTACAAGAAGGGAACACAACGCCATTTTAGGGCAACGTGACAGAGGACAGTTTATGAGAAGCAAAGTCAATGAAGTCCAATTTGTCATTACACTAGGTCAAGGTCCCTTGCAACTATGATGTACTTGCCGTTTGCTTTAACGGCGCCAATCAAGAAGTGCCGACAACCTCCACGAAAACCTGTTTGGCTGACTGCTGCATCAATGGTGTGTTTGCACAAAAAATATGACTTACAAGCAATGCAGAACCACCTCTTTCTTCTGGAATCTTTAGGCGCGAACGTGAACGAAAAAGCGGATTGTTTACTTTGCAACACACTCAACGTCAAGCGCGTCATGCAAATCCGAACAATGTCAGTCTATTCCGACGCCAGACATGAATACCAAACAGCGAGCAACAAAAACTACGACACACCACAGCCCTGGAAAGAGCACTTGAAAAAGTCTAACCGCAGTTGAAAATGCGATGTAAGGGCTGGTGCACAGCAAGCGAAGCCAACACCATTGTAATGGCTTGGAGTCGTGCAAAGAAACACCGTCAGCAGACCTCGTGAATCACGTCATAGCGTCACGTGGGAACAGCACTCAACAACTCAAGTGAGTCCAGCCTCACGTCACAGCAAGAGTGTTTTAACAACAATTAATCGGAGAGCTTCGGAGCATTTGCCATCTGCCAAATGGGCGGCTTACTTTGCCAATCGATTCCATCGGCTCGAAATCTTGCAGAAAGCGCGACTCGTATTCCCTTTCGAGCGCCTGTTGCGTCGATGGCGCTTGTTGGGGCGGCAGGTCGTACAACGATGGCTCCGGGCTCGCGCGTCCGCTCGCTCGATGCTGTACTCGTAAAAAAAGCAGCTACGTCTGAGCATTTTTAGGATAGTGCGTTGCGAGCATTCCACTTGCCACTGATTGAAATATCTACCGAGTAAGCGCTACCAATGATTTCGTTCGGTGCACTTTGAACGCCGGCAGCAACCTCAATTCCTCTGCGGTTTTCGTATTCCTGAGGGAATCCACCAAAGCAAGTTTTAAGGCGTAAACATAGCGATGGAGTNCACATACGGCACTTTCNCTACCCAATCCAAAGTTTAACACCAATATCCTATCCTTGCCCTATTTCTAAGAAAAACATCTTGCCTTATTTCTAAGCAAAACATCTTGTCCATATCCAATCCCTACCCAAAATAGAAAATACTTGAAAACCACAGGGAAGGTAAAACGTTTACACAAAATAACCGCAGTCTATGCAGCACACATCCCTCACAATACCTTATTTGTAAGGTACCTTATACAAACAATTGGTTAACTTGTCACAAAACTATACGGCGCTAACATCACTTACCCGGTAGAAGTATTTCGCGATGAGAAGCTGGACGACAACGGAAACTGACACAGTAAGTGCGATGAGCTCCTTCCATCGATGCAGGAACGAAACATACACATAGCGCATGTTGTATGAACTGAAAAGCAATCACGACGGTATAATCGTCACACGACGACAAGGGCACTCCGAATCACTGGACCATTGGGTGGTGCAGCGTGGAACTGCTCGGTAAAACTAACGCAACAGCGGCTTTCGTCCCAACGCACACAGGAGTTTTGGTCTGTAGCCAGATGTTAATCAAGCAGTTGCTCTATAGATTCGAAACACGTAATCCGCCCAGTCAAAGTTCCATGGAGAAAACGCAACTTATCTGACAATGCCACGTCGATCGTTAAAAAGTCTGCCAAGTCAATCAAAGAAAGCAACGCAATGCGACGTCGAACCGATTTAACTTTTAATCGCATAGGTTCAAAGAAAAACTGACATCTGTCTTATAAAAGCAGGATGCTGCCACGGTAAACATACACAACCGCAAAAAGTACATGAATATGAAGAATGAAATATAAAAACTCACCCATATGATTCATTTTCGAAAGTGTTCACAGTGGTGGCGCGGCCTTTGCGTTTTGAATTGTGTATACGAGACAGGTACGAAACGTCACTTTGCAGGTAGTATCCTCCATCTAAGAATAAGCGTAAAACGCGGTGAACACACGGCTCAAGTTTCCTTTTGCACGCGTTTGTTTTGTCACAACGCCGTTAACCATTGTTTACCATTGTCGAAGTCACTTTCGTAGACAGACAACTCGTTGCGGCAGCTCCCGCCGTGGGGAGGCTGGCCTCTCACAACGAGCTCCGAGGAGGACCCGTCTGTCCGAAGGCCTTGGCCGACGTTGGCCGGGGTCAGCTGCTTCGCCCGGGCAATGAACGGTCGGTAACTGAAGCGAGGCGATATGGACCTTAAACGAACAGCAAAGACGCCGCTGATAAATAGCAGTAAAAATTCGCGAGTGATTTAGAAAGCAGACAGCCGGCGGCCAAACAAATCAAACACGCCAGCAGCGAAGCACGTTTGCACAGCGCGTGTTGCGGTGGTCGAACGCAGGCAGTAAACACCCAACGACGTGATCAGATCAAGGAGGGAAAATAAGCGACGAAGATGGTGAAACACTTCTACAGGTATAAACTTCCAGCGATCAGCAAAGTTTGCTTACTGACCTTCTTTCGTGCGCAGAACCGGGAACATTCGATTCAGCGGACTGTGATATTGCTTTCTGAACATTTGGCGAGGACTGGATGTACACATACTTATCGTATTTTCCTGCGAAACAAACACTTTCTGTCATCGTCGGTCAATTTATTTTAGTTTTTTCTCCTTTCTGGGACGTTTNNATTAGGGTTTCATTTTCTGTCAAGCAAACAGCACTAAAGTGCAAACGCTTCTTTCGCAATAAGACAACACTTATCATTTAGGCTCGGCGAGTGAACAGCAGGCGGACAAATCGGCCGCATCAGTCCTCTTTCATTTTNGTTTTTTTAATCTGTGCACTTGTAGTGAACAACTCTTGACACGTTTCATAAGCACGTCAAAGAATCCTGCTGTCAACGCGCTCAACAATTTAGTTTGTTCTGGCACAGTAAAAAATAAAAATTACGAAAGAAAATCACAGTTTGCAAAGAATAAAAACCAACCCATGTAGACAGTGTCGTGCAGTCGGGGCTTGTTGCTGTCGGGTCGTTGTTCCAACGCTGGAACATTGGTCGGGTCGAACAGGTTGAGTTTGTGCAGAGTTCCTTCGAGGAGTAGCCACGCCGAGGCAATGGGAACTTTAAACTGAACAGAGATGCAACTTACGGCGAGCGAACACTGAACGGCGGGCGCGTTTCCGGATCACTTGCAGCGCGACATGAAGCAAACCCCGACACACACAACACGATTCCCGGATGTACGAGAAAGGCAGCTACAGAGCGCATGTCGGTCGGACGGGAGAAGATTTGACAGCAGCTTCAAAATGAGATGTAACGCAAATAGGGGCGGGGGTAAAAATTACGGCTGAAATAACACATTGCCGACAGAAACACTACAGATTATCGTGTGTGACAGACTGTACGGACCACTTTACTTTTTTTCAGATATCTTTTGCACGAACACCCATCGCATAACTTCTCCACTCCAAACAAAACTTGAGCAAAATGCGTGATCGGGAAAGCGCTCTACGCGAAAAAGGTGATATTACCTGAATGAACAGCTCTCAACATCACGGGACATTAAGCAATGGCGGAGTGCCGTTTAGGAAGTAGATCATGATATTCACAGCGCTAACGCCAAAACGCANGCAAGAAATGGTGAAATGTGGCAACGCGAGCTGTAAACAATTGAGGTGTGTTGGTTGAACAAGGGTAGTTTNACTAATAGCAACACTACGACGGTTTTTCAGGATGCTTTAGGTGGAAACTTAATTTGGCGTCAGACCATCTTTCTGACACAAGTTGACCCTTCTGCGATAATCGCCGACAACGTACTTTTCAGTGACACATATATTTACCAATAACATCGATACCAGCAGGATTAAGATTTTCGAGGCCAGTAATGGAAAAACGAAGTTATAGATAACTATCAAGGACGCACTATTCGGAACTAACCCCGCGGCTATTGAAACCACATCGCAGTTCAACCGCACTGGGACAGCCTNCATGGCTTAGGTTTTGTTTGCCGGGAAGCATGCCTGGTTTTGACAGTGTGAGAAAGAAAAACGTGTAAAGTAATACGTAAACGCAAAATACAAAACGTCGAAAAGAACTCTATGAGCTCCTGTTCAACAGTACTTTCAGTTGATGCTATTACAACTGCCAACACGTTTTCATTTGGCCAAATCAGACTGTTCCAACCAATCCATGAAACCTACTGCCGCTCAATGTGTTTCGCGTGATTGCCGTGACATCGGTCTATTAACATGCATACTATCTATCTGCATGCCTTGATTAAGTGCTGCTTCGTGTTTCCTTGCCTTCTTGGCAAGTATTCCATGAGGCGACTCATTATAGCAGGCGAGGCACGATGCCGATTTCGTACAACGCGCACAACTGCTCACAAAGAAACTGGTCAAGCGCTAAATCGTGTTTTTCTGAAATGCTTCGCCTGATTTTAGGAGAGAAAAAAGGAGCACGTTAAACGACGGAAAATCAACCTGATACTTCCATGCAACAAGGTGCTTGTTGTTCGAGTCCATGAGGCACACGGTACCGTCAGGTACGATCACTTTGATGCGCTCGGTGCCGGACGTGTCGAACGGCTCTTGCTTGTCCGCCTCGCATCCTTCCCGTTTCTGACAAACAATTCACACGCGTTTCCCACAGGACGACTGCAGCACAAATTTTCAAAACAGCTCACGCAAGCAACAGCCCCGTCGCGGAACTCTACGAATATGCTGAGCACGCAGTGACACTGGCCACCGTGCAGCAACGGCATAAAATTGATTTCTATTAATTGCAATTTTATGTGATACAACTGATAACGCTTTCAACGACATCAATGTTTTTGTTTCAAAGCTTGCTTGTTGATGACGGGGCGTCAACGACCGCAGAATCTATCAGAACCCTATTCCCAGCAGTGAGTGGGACTTTGGGTAGAAGTGAGTCTAATATTCACCACCAAGCCGCAAATAATGGTTCCAAAGTTTACACAGGTTTGACAAGCGGTGCCGGAAAAGCTGATGTAAGATGGTAGATCACATGCTGTGAGAGTAATGCAAGCAACTAAACTTAAGGCCGAACTTCGGTTCGAGCATTTGTCACCGAACGTAGAAACTGACGATTTTACTTCTTCGTCGCAGCGGGGTCCGTCTTTTCTGGAAACATCAGATCCTTGTAGCAGATGTGATGCTTTGCCTTTGGAAAAGTCCAGTTCCACTTCTCCCACGCTAAAATTCCAGCTGAGGCAAGAAGAAGATTAAAAAAAAGGAAAAAATAAATTCCCGGAGACGTGGGTAAGTCGTTGACAGGCCTTGTATTGAACAAAGCACAAAATCGGTCTGTTGCAGCCAAAGGTGCACTCACTTCTCCATTCCGTTTCTATTTTCAATCGATCGGACTGTTTGTTGGTATCGTTTGATGACAATTATGTCGTGACCGTCAAAAACATTTTGACTTTGCTGGCAACCACTGGAGGAGCACGAATATAAAACCCTGCAAACAAGCAGGACTTGTTGAAGCGACTATTCAGCTGGCCATGGAAATCAAGAATTGAGACGCTAATTACTCACCACATCTTAAACTCAATCAAAATGAAAGACACTGTCACTAAACCACATGCTTACGATCAGGACCGCAACCGGGGGGCAACCGGGCAATTGCCCTCCCCGAAAACTACAAAAACATGTTTAGTTGTTAGTTACAAAAAGTTAAATAAAAGATCTATGCTGCACCTTCCATCGTGAGCATCGACGCCACACGTCGACGTTTCCTTTCCTCCAACAAGGACTGTTTCCTCAGCAAGCCGGAACGAAGAGCTTAAGAGCTGATCGGTATCGAACGGCACTGCCTAGAAACAAGGGCTCAACAGTGACTTCACACGAGCGTTTGCGCGGAATGTTTGGAACATGTGCAATGACAGGACCAGTGCTGGCGTCAAGCATTGATTACAGAACGTAACAAGCCACACTTGGTGATCGTCATAGCATACGAAATCACTGTAACTGCATTAATTCGACTAGACTCGTTCTAATGCACTATCCAGGGTTCCCACACATTTTCAAAAACCATTTTACATACTATATCAATACATTATCAGTACTACATTAAAAGACTTCCATACCATCATTTAGCTTCATTTTTCGACAATTTTACCCCTGGATCACAATGCAGAACTGTCATCAGTGGTGAAGAATAAAATTTGAATAAACAAATGGATGAATTTAGAATTTCCATACTTTTCCAATACTATATGTAGATTTTTGCCAAATTTAGCACTGTTACTTTCCAAATGCACCGATTTATAGAATGCATGGAGGTTGATGGGAGACTGCGAAGAACCAGGGGCCATTTAGGTTGCAGCCCTCCCAAGGACGAANCTACTTAACGTNTAAAGGGAACAGTTCATAGTAGTAAGTAAACGTCTTTTGCTCTGAGTATAAAGTTTAATATGAGATATGCAGTTATGTTTTATTTAANAAACAAAGACGATTTCCGACAAAATCAAGGTACATTTCATGGGGCNGTGATGTGCGCTTGCTTAGCATGATAAAAGGCTTCCAAATAGGAACTTCATGCAGAGGCTGTTCAAGCTTAGAACTGTTATGCGTCTAAATGCTAAAGAGACAGGATAACAACTTGCCTGAAGCTTGTCTCGTGTACTACAATAAATGTTTAATTGTATGTAATGACTAAAAAACCTCCTCACCTCTACACCTTCACCATCAAACCTGAACAGTCCACCATTTAATGAAGGTATAAGTCGATATGATTTTCCATCCTGCAACATACAAAAAAAAATTGCAATTACAAAAATAAGTACTTAGGAAATGGCACTTAAGTCAAATCTTATCATTTGCATTATTATGATATTTAACATGTTTTACCGGAAAACAGATTTCTAGGAAAATCTTAAGCTTTCAGGGATGAGGTAGCTGCTATTGTGGCTCTGAATCCCCTGTTTGGTCAGGACCCATGAACTGTAGGAAATGAGCCAGAGGAAATGTACTGAAACCTTAAACATTGTTGGAAAGGGTGCTACGTTCTACATAGCACATTGTATGACATTTTTACACATATGTGACACCACTATGGCATAATACAGAGGAACATCAAGTTTATCCCTGCAATAGCTGTAGCAACATTTTTAAAGGGCTGTGCAGATAATAGTACTCTATTTACATTGGAAAGATTGTTCCTTCAGAAGAAATGTCACCCAATCTTTGCAATAAAATGACTTCATCCCTCCTATGTTGAGTCTGAAGAGGGTTAAACATCTATAAATCAAAGGCATTTTTTATCCATGAGGTTCCATTACTCCAGTACTACAACCAGCTAATTTCCCAAAATCATAGAAAAGATTCATGCATGTATGTTATGTCTTCCTGCCATGTTCAAATCAGAAATTTTCTATGATCTACTAGCTACAATCCACAAAAAACAACAAAATCATTTTTTCTAATATTTTAAATGGAAGAACGTTTATTTTTCTTTGATACAAATACATTAAAAAATCATTAAAAATGCCTAGGTTATCTCTTTACAGAAAATAATTCGACTTTTGACAAAAATGATGACGGGTGTATCACTGCAGTGGCTCCACCAGACTCAAGGGTAAAACAAATTAATTTACCTCCAAACATTCCAACACGTAATTTTCTTTGTTTTTTTGGTTAGGTGGACTACTTCCAAACCTTACAAGTCAAAAACCGGTTAGAAAATGCATGCAGGTGAACTGTCCTAGAGTTTAAACAATTACAAGAATGTACATCAAAATCCCTGTTCAGAAATGTTTTGCTGAAAACAGTTCGTGGGTTATGACCAAAAAGGTGGTTCAGAATCAAAAACAAAATAAAAAGCCACATACTATTAGCGAACAGTTGGTCAAACCTGCGTTTGTAAAAATGGGAAAATCATGTATGAACATTTAAGGAAGCTTTGAAACTGAGTTCAGTGCTTTTGTCTGCAGCATGAGTTATGAAAGAACTGCCATTCTATCTGAAGTTGTCAGAAAAAGGGATATCCTCATTTACGGAAAGCAAAGATTTCACTTGAGACTACAAACATCAGTAGCAATTCTCAGGTATTAGTATAGGTTTGGCACTAGGGTTCATTTGAAATCAGAGAAATGTTGTTTTGCTCTCTTCTTGATCAGAGAAACCAGGTGTTGATTTATGGGACAACTGTGTAGCTATATCTGTTGATGGAGCTTCGGTTATGTTGGTCCATATCAGTGGTTTTGTGGCATTTGCTAAACAAAAGAATCCTAGAATTATTGTTTTCCACTGCATGATAACCAACCTAGTGGTACTGTTGCAATCAGAAAGCCCAAGCGGCATGCGCCCTAAGCTTCACACTGTGGCAGCAAGCAACAATAGAGATCATGTGACGCAACCACTATTATTCCTTGTTCGCGCCACATTATATGGGTGCTATTGGTGGTGAACCATGCATTTAACGCAACAATAACCGATAGGCTGCAACAGTACAGTTGGTTGACCATGCACCACCAAAGCTGGTAAGCTAGGCTCAATTCCCAGCCAGGTCATACCAATGACTTAAAAAATTGTACTTGCAGACTGCTCAGCATTGATGGGTGTGTACAAGAAGGTTCATGCATGGTGTTGCTATTGATACCAGTGCAGCATTCACAGAAAAAGCAGCTGCATGGTTCACAGCCCAAGCATTGCAAGTGGAGATGAACACTGCACTCCAAAAGGAGTATGCAGCAAGTATAAAAAACTAACACTACAAGATACATCACCAGGCATTGGGAGTGATATATTTGTCCTGCTATTCATATTGGATATAATCTATTTGCATTCTTGAATAATTGTGGGGATTTTTTTTCTTGAAATGATTTTTGGGCAGTATCCAAAAATTTCCTTTACAAGTCACTCCTGCATTAGACAACAAAAAATCAAAGTGCTGTAATAAGGTGTGAATAAATTTCACTTCATATCAACTTCATTAAATAATGAAGTTCAACAGGCACTACTGAAATGCCATCACAATTTTAAAGTAATAGTGAAAACCTTCAGTAAAGAAAATAATATGACAAGGTTTTCGTACACAACTTACCTGCTGGTAAATTAATTTTGATATGGAAGATGCAACAAGTGGTTTTTCCAAGTTAACTTTCCAGAGTAAGACTCCATGTTGCACATCTAAAGCTGACACTCTCCCATCAACAGTACTCGCAAGGACAATGGGGCTGAACAAAACAAAATTACAAAGGAATATCAAATCCATAGTATAATGAAATGCATATACAATTTATAAAAAATTGATGGTAAACCTAAGGTATCTAAAAATTATGCCAGAACATATTGTAAAACAAAATACTTTACCCAAATTGTATTTACTTCACAAATCTAAGCTAAGTACAGTAATCTAAGGTGGTGCTATTCAACCTTTTTTGTTATGGTGCACCCTTAAAGATGTTTTGATGAACTCATGCAACTTATTTACTGACACGTCCCCTGTGCTCCCCACCTAATTGCGCACAGCACCCATGTCTGTAAGTACCCTGGTCTAAATAAGCAAGTACCCTAATTCAGTAACTCAGCTAGCCTAAATAATTCAATTGATAATGGCTCATTGTCTGTTACTTATGAATCACAAATAAAATAAACTAATTACAACAATTAGCTTGATATGGTCTGATGCTTACGCACCACACTTTAGAACAGTGTTTCCCGATCTTTTTTGGCTATCGCCCCCTTTTTCTGACAAACAAATTTCTATCGCCCCCCTACCATGCCTAGCACACATAACACAATTTTTTCATGCATTTCACTATAAAACTTAATTTAGTAAAGCTTTAAGTTTTCATTTACAAATTACATGCATACATGTTTGTTGATCATACTGTTTTTTCATGACATTTGGTCAGTCAAAGTTAGTTAAGACAACAGAAATGTAATTATCTGGGTCTCCTATCACTCCCCAACTGCCCATTTCTGCTTTGCCGACCCCTAGAGTTTATCACCGCCGCCAAGGGGGCAGTACCGCCAACTTTGGGAACCACTGCTTTAGAATGTGCAAAGACAAGGTTAAATCCTAAAAGTAATTGGTTGGTTAATGGTTCATTTTTCCTAACAAAAAGTTTTTGTAAGAAGTATCTGTTTAGTGTGACAAGTTTGTGATGCACCCTTGTGAACCCTTTTGTAGTGGTGCACTCCACGCATATTTTGGTGCACTGTGCACACTGGTTGAAGAGCGCTGATCTAAGGTTTTTTTAAACTATCTAAAATCACAAGTGGGAAAACCTGGTTAAGTGTCTTCCGCATTATGAGAAAAATTTGTTTAGCTGATATAAAATGATATATATGCCTGTTCATTATACAGAGTCAAAAAATGCATATTTCAGATATAAAAAAAAAACTTCTTTTATGAAGCACATCTCATTAAAACAAACAAAAAAGAAAACCAGACATGTGGATTTCAGTAGCAATATCATTGTCTTTTAGCAAAGTTTATAACTTATTTTCCCTCTTAACTACTAGTGGTTGTCAAAGTAGTGAATAAAATATATTTTCCTTACTGAGTATGGCTAATTGAAGAATTAAAATTTACCACTGTTTGCAAAAGCTTCTTAAATTTTTATAAATGCCTTTGTTTTAATGCATACACTTCACTGCAAGCTTTGAACTAGTTGTTAGTTCTGTAAGCCCTTTGAAATTCTATGAGTCGTTCCTATTGCACATGCTTTAATACATCAATTCAAAATACATTTCAATGGTTAAACCCATAAAAATTAAGTTTCAGATAAAAATGACACTCATTCAAATGCTTGTCATTGCCACCTGAAATAACAACTGATTTAGCTTATAGATTTCACCATTTTATGGAATCACATAATTGGATTTCAGGTGTAATAAAATGTGCGCACACATTAGGCTGGATGAATGCTGCCCTCATGACCCCACTTGGTTAATTGTCTTTGTTGAGACATTTCTGACTTGGCAAGCTTGTTGATTCAGAAAAAATAAAAAATAGATTAGGAAAGATTAAAGTGTTGAATAAACACTGCCAGCCAGGCTGAAACATTTACCGCACAAATTATTATTGAAATTGTCTTTAATATTTACATTTGAATGAGATTTAACACAAACTGTTGGTGCATTTGCCAAATATCAGTATCAAAAATCGTTGCAGAAGATCAGCTTTAAGCATACTAGTTTTCATTACACTGCCAATAGCACCATAAACAAATGACAATTTTTTTGTCACGCCAATAAAAAACTGCTTCGAAGTTTACTATAAACTGAAAATCTTCACAACTTCACTTTTCTAAACATAATCATACACACTTTATCAGTAAAAAAATAGGCATAAATTAAATTGAGACACAAACAATAAATTATTAACACGTATGTCACTGTCAGTAGAAGTACTTCAGCACAATAATGTAACAGTACTTCAACACAATAATGTATAACACTGTTCTATGACAAGATAAGAAGAGACTTTTTACTATAGAAAACTTAACAAAGTTCAATCTCCCATTACACTAGGTCAAGATCCCTTCCTGATGCCAACACCATGGTCAAAGACTAACAAAACAACTATGATGTACTTGCACAACAGACTCGTACCTTTTGGAAGAAAAAAAACTTGCAGCGTTCTTTGTTTGGGAAGTTGCTGATGAACGAAAATCATAAATTGGACAAATCAAAGTTAGTAGCAACAACTTGAATATGGAGCAACATGTTGCAAGCCACATCACCAACGCTATTTCTGTTACATTGCCTATTCCTGGTTTAATAACTCCCTTACACCTTTATTCCACAGCACACAAAAATAGCATGTGTCAAATGAAACAATCAATAACAACATTCAGTCATATCAGGAAGAACACAAATCCCATGTTTTGGCAGCTGAAAAATGTGAAATACAGAGCTCTACATTTAAAGCAGAACATCGTCATTTAACTGACATTTGAAATGAATACAGTTGTGTAGATTGATGCACATGAAACACTTTGACAATAGCAGCAGCTTTATTTGCTTTTACTGGATTGAACTGTGATGAAACTCTACAGATAGAAATTGCATTTTCACAACAAACAGGTATTAGACATGCACTGAACTGATCTCATTCAGATTTTTGTCGAACAGAAAGTCATGATTGCTAATACTTCATCAAGCACTTCTACATCACAGCATGACAAACTTAATGAAAATTACAACAAATTTGTGTTTGCACAATAATGTTTCTGGTCAGTTGCCTTCAACCTTTCCACAAAAACTTGAAAATATGTGGTCAAATGTATCCATGCTGCAAAACATTATAAAGTACCAAAAAAGTCACTGCTTGCTAAAATAGTCTTGGCTATCTTTCAGACCCGGTTTGATTGTGGGCTCGCCAGGCTTCCAGCCAGCAGGGCACACCTCACCATGCTCATCTGTGAACTGGAAAGCTTTTACCAATCGCAAAGTTTCATCAACAGACCGTCCAACAGGAAGGTCATTGATTGTGATTTGTCTTAGAATGCCTTTATTGTCAACAATAAATAAGCCTCTGTAAGCAATTCCATCATCCTCCTTGAGAACCCCATAATCTCTAGAAATCTGACAATTCTTATCAGCAATCAACGGAATGTTCATGCATCCTAAGCCACCCTTCTTTCGCGGAATGTTGGTCCATGCATGATGGCTGAATTCCGAGTCTGTGGAACATGCCAGCACTTCACATCCAATGTCACGGAATTCCTTAACCCTGTCACTAAAAGCAATTATTTCAGTGGGACAAACAAATGTGAAATCCAATGGATAAAAAAACAGAACAACATATTTGCCCTTGTAGTCACTTAAACTGACTTGTTGAAAGTCACCATCAACAACTGCTGTTGCAGTAAACTGAGGAGCAGGACTCTGTATGCAAGCCTTTCCAGCAGACATGTTACTGTATGAAGACAAAATTGAATGAAAAAATACAGTATAGTCAAGCAGAAATTTTCTGAAAAATAGAAGAATGTCCTTGTAAAATTACTGTGTTGAAAGAAAAAACATTGATGTCACTAACAGTTCACACCAACCATGTATTAATTGAAGTTATGAAAATGCACAAAGCATTTAACAACATTAACTTAAACCTCCGACTCTTGCATTGTGTAGGTGGTAATCATTCATTGAAGACCTGAGTAATCATTTTCAAGCAATCCTATTTGCAACAAGGGTTCCCGCACACCAACTACCTTCTTAGTCTCTCTGACTGAAGGGACCAAGCTGAAGAGATTGCTCGAGTGGATTTTTTTCTGGACCAGCTCTGTAACCTGAACAGGAGTGGAGATATTCCCGCGCAAAGCCACATGCGTTTAGGCGTTTTTTTTCCGAAAATCCCCGAAAGCAGCTGGACGCCAAAGTGTTAAGAAAAATGCATTGATATGGTCTTCAAATAAAAGACAATATGATTTGATTTTATCTAGCAAGGTTGGTCAGCATCACTTAGAAACAAAAGTTGCAAATGTGTGGAATCTCGTCCAT
>JGI24159J19872_10005314_pt1 | contig 16630 bp, 15 predicted proteins | sample Ectturendosymbi4_FD_19872 | JGI IMG/M metagenome (IMG submission 19872) | reverse complement strand
ACGATGACGTCATATACTTTACGGTTTTAACACGGGCCCCTACAACAGCGATTTGACCCCCCTGGCCCAATGTGCTAGTTTCGCCACTGTCTGCATCGCTTTTGTCAGCGCCTTGGTATGAAGTTGATAATATGAAAAAGTGATGATATTAAAATGGCTATAAACTTAACGAAAACAGCGCTGAATAGGGCTACGCACCTGGACACCCGAACAAACGCAGCGCTGTACGCGAAAAGGTCACTTTCATTGAATTTATTTTTTGGAATTGGTAGTGACGCGAGTTTCGATAATGTTTCCACCGATTCCAGAAAGTTCGACAGGTTGACTGCAGTTTCCAGTTCCGGCAGATTTTGCAGACTATCTAAAATTGGGAAGTTTGTTAACCTGATCTGTTGCCATGCAGATTACACCTGTGAACGCCACTACCTGCAATTTCTCCCAAGATCGCTGTTATGTCGACTGTATCCGACTCATTGAATGAACCGAGTTCGTTGTACTGTTTGAATGTTACATGCGTTGAGTTTTCTGCACTCGTTGTATGCACAGAGTTCGTTTGGTGATCATTACCCTGGAGCAGAGAGTATTTTATCAGCATTGACTGCACATGCCAAGGTGGTTAGCTGTTTTATACCTTTAGCGAGGGTGACGATGCCTCCGTTCCGTTCTTTATTGAAATGCATTCTTTCACTCCTGGGCCTGCGGCATAAAATAGTACCATTTGACTCATGCTTTAAAGGTGTTCACATGACGTACAAGTTTGAGCTTGCAATGAAATGAAAAACTGCTCGGGTAGATACTTGTTAGTGAACTGAACTTGGGCGCAGTAAGTACGTTTTCAGTATTCACCGAGCAACGCCAGAAAGTGGCAAGTAATCTTCGACCGCGCCTGAACAGAACCCATTTGCGTTATAGCGCGAATGTCCTTGCAAAGAAATCCGTATTTGTGAGCAAATCTGACGCTTCGCAGTTGGTGCTTCACTACTTACGCACGTTTTAGAGGACTGAAAGTGACGTCGCGTAACTTTTCCAAATAATTCATACCATCAGGTTGATATGAGCTAATGCTTGGGCGTAGATTTTATTTTGGAATCCACTTCGGCTAAAGCTCGCAAGTATTGTGCGAGTTGCCATAATTAGATAATGTTGTTTCTTTAAGGTTTATAGTGGACTCGTTTCACCTGGTAAATCATTCGTCTGCTTCCCTTGATGATATTCACAGACCGCTCCCGGGAGTTTGCTCGTGCATACCTTGTGTTGAACTTCTCTCCTCGCAGTAAATGCACAAAAATCTGAAATATACGGTATAAGGAATGAGTGCAAGGAAAAGGTTCATGCACCTTGCCGCCGGATGACCTGCCAAAATCAAACCATTGACTACGAAGAAAGTCGCGTGGTCCAAGACGAGGACCAAGAAGTGACGCACGCAAAAGCCTCGTTTCACCAAAAATGGGGTATTGAGCGAGAATGTGAAATCTTATATTTAATTTTTAAATTGACACGTCCGATGTTGACACACGCACGCACACACACGTCCGATGTTAACACACGCACGCACACAAAGCACCCGCACGCGTTGAACCAACCATATGCGTTGGTTGACTCCGGGCTGGTTGAATTCCTGCAACCGACTCTGCTTCGATTCTGGTGCGTAAATACGGTATTTGTCCTCACATAGTACCATGCTTGGTCTATGCATTTGTACGCTAAGCCTATCCAAAGCCCCGTCGCAATTGTTTCAAGTTCCACTGAGCTGTTTGCACATTTTCTGCGAAAGTATGTACGAAACAAGTGACGTATCAGCTGCGATAAACAAACTCTGAAATGCTACACTGCTACACACTCGGGAGATTTAGACTTATTGCCTTTAATGAATGCCTTTAACATTTTCCGGTATCATCGCACTAAGTGAAACTTCTATACTCTTATTATATCCACTACAATTTGTCTGAAGTCCTGTGAGCAGTGCATGTCTTTGGTGAGAATTGGCATTTAGACAAAATCTTCTATAACTTCAAATCTTTGGAAAAGTACTTTTGGCAAACATGTCGAAAGTTATTAGCAGGAACAGATGCACTACCACTAGATACCTACTTACTACTGATTGCGAATGGTTTCAAGTACCTCTCGCACTCGTTCAGGCATGCTCTTGCTTTTTCGGTCACTTTCGCCAAGGAACCTTGTTGCATCCATACGGGCAAGCTTCGTGTGAGGTTGTTTGACTTGCATTGCTCGCCCCACTCCATAAAGTTGTATTCTATCTTGGACCACAGGACGACATGTTTGTTGTTCGAACAAACGCATGCGTGGGTTACTGAGGACGTTTTTTTTATATAAAAAATCAAAATAATTACTGCAAAGATGTGCTTCATGGTTATTTTGGTCTATACACTATAAAGCATTCAAGATTATCTAGAGTTAATATTTGTTTATTAATAAAAGAAAACCTGGATTCCTGTACCGTACCACCTGTCAACATACAACAGGAAACTGTAGTTAAGAGATAGAGTGGGAAACTATAATACATAAGCAAACAGATTCTTAAATTGTAGAATCGTTGTGGAATTAATCTTATTTCCTTTTGTTTTTAACAAAAAAAGTTGCTGACTGGTGTGACCGCGATACACATGTAGACAGATGTTCGGGCACATTCATTATGCTAGAGCACTCGGTGTGCAAATGTGTAGGTAGGTTATTTGCATGCTGTATGCCCTGTGTAGTGCAACAAGATTTTCATTGGGTTTGCCATTTCATCGTATTAAAATAGCAATTCAACACTTCAACCCAGCCTGTAGCACCGTTGAGTGGAAGAGTTCATATGCAACACTTCTTCCGAGGTATTGTGATTAAAAAAGGCGTCGTCTCTGAAGCAGGCTTATCGCAAAACTAAGCAATCGACTGAAGATCGCATTTTTTAAAACAGAATGTGGCGGGACTAAGTTTCCAAACGTGACGCAGCCCAAAGTCAGCTTCAAACCATCCACAAGCTGTTACGAGCATTGTCTCACGCGCGATGAAAGTTTTCGTTGATGACACAGTATTCGTTGACCTTAGCTGTGACATCAATTCGAAATGCAATGCAATGTGCTTGTGCGCTTGATCGGCCTACTAACTTTCGTGCACTTATATCAGCCAGTGCTCATCTTGTGCTATTGATGTGATTTTTACTTGGTAAGATGTTTTATCATAAAGCTGTTGCAGCATAAAGATTGAAAAAAGGATATGCACTTTAGCGCACTGATCAATTCTTTAAATCCTATTGTCTTTTTAGCGACTATTTTGACCCCCCAATCACTATCCGCGTAGTCACGGAGCCCACGCGCCGCATTCTTTCGCTCTGAGTCCGCATCCTTTCTGATTCCTGCCTTTATTTTGACGGGTCGTTACATCCGTTATAGTTCAGCAAGCTGCCGCACCCCAGGTACAACGTGTTCAGTGAAAAGTGAAGTTGTCCCATCCCAACAAAATCGTTTAAAAAGAATCTATTGGAAATTCTCACGAGGAGAAAAGACCGATCATCTGTGAAATGTTGTCTGAAATTTTCCCCGCAAAAGAATAACGCAAGCCCTGTTTTTCTTTTGTCTGTGGCTGTCAGCGCTTCGTTTCTTGTCGCAGAACCTAAAGCTAATGCTTTCCAAAATGTGCTCGGTGTGTTTGTCAAATTTAACCGGAAAACTATAAATCTCAATCGCTACGAAAGTCGTTTAATGCGTCTTTTTTCTTCTTGCTTTAGTGCAGTGATTTCCAACCACTTTTTTCTCGCACCCCAAAGAAGTTTACAGATATTGTCGCATCCGTGAAAAACTTATGAATTATTAAAATAAGTTGTCCGAGTCCTAGTCTATATCCTCGGGTTAGTTACAGTACGCCAGAAAGACGAATAGCGTAACAAAGCAGCACGGAATAGGTGTGACACATACAAGCAACACTTGGGAAGACCAAATAATTTAAAAATGCACCTGCGGTTACGGCAAGCTTTTATCATCTTACAGAGCTATTGCATAACTTCTTTAAATACAAAGGCTTGCCACAAGCATCAGACCAAGGATCTCAAACAAACGGTCCACGGTGCTTTTTGTAATTTTCGAGTAAGGGACGGTTGAATCATTTTTATCGCCGTCGTTTGAAGTGCCCGGCCAGCGAGTCTAACAAGTTCTTTTCGAAAGTAGATATGACTGGAAACGATTTGCTTTATCTCACGATACATTGTTCTTACCATGTTATATCCTTTATTGACGTTTTTAACCTTTTAATGAAAGTTCTCATTATGGGGCGCTCGGGTTACTTAAAAAGTCGTTATTTGGACCTTGGAGCAATTTGAGTTTGAGACTGATGTGTTAGGCATTTTAAGCAAGCTCATAAAAACATTGTATAAAGATTCTCACCGCTAAACAAATGCCTTCTAATTTAAGCATCTCATGTTGTGATGGAGTTAGTAACCTGATGCTGACAAACCTTAACGTTTTGGAAATGCGGTGTTCCAACTGATGGCGTTGTTTTGGACGAAGCGCACTCGCACAAGGTCGTGTACTACTAATTCCGAAGTTGGTAGTCATGAACTGGTAGCATTAGCAAAAAGTAGGAATCACAGTGTATGTTACGGCAGTTGTAACCATGAGAAAAAGTATTTTGTAGTTTGTTTGCAGAACATTACAGTGATTTCATTTATGTCTGAATTCCGTTGCAGTTCTTTGATGAGGCATGAATCGCACGAGAAAATATTAAGCAAAAGTGATGTTCGCTCTATATAGACGAACGTTTGGTGCGCCGATGTTTTTATTTTTTTTATCAGGAAAAAGTACAGCTGATTCTCGCTTTTCGAGTTCAGGAGACAGCAGCACAGTCATTGCAAGTGTCTAAAAGATTTTGAAGACAATTTAGCTAAAAACGTACAAAATCAACTAATTGTCTGCGGATTTCCAGCAACATGTCAACAAAACACCCCTGCTCTGTTTGAGTTTAACTAAAGAAGGCGAGTGGACAAACAGAAACGAATAGAAGTTTCATAATAAAAAAGCAAAAACTGCTTTCCCTGGAAGGTTTTCTCGCGTCGTCCATGTAAACATCACTAGTGGTGTATGTCCTCTTTTAATGAGACGCAAATCGTCCCTGTCGTAGTTATTTCCTCCTCGACAGATCATTGCTTCACGTATGTTGACTGCCCGCATAAATTCGAGATCCTTGCTGTGCTACCCCTCAGTATCTTTGTTTACACCCTGCAGACAAGCAAAAGAAAACGCCCGATGCTGACCATTTAAACTGGTGACGCAAAATAACCAGGTCGAGCTTAGACTTAATCTGCGCACGCGTTCTAGTTCATCATCGGTAGTATTAGTTGGCTTGGTTTGTACTGAACTGCAATAACTTCAAAGGCTTATCTGCAGTCGCTGATATCTACAGTCTTACATAGTTCGTGACGTTTTTCTCACCCAGATATATCTTGAAATAAACCTCCAGCAGGTCAAGTAACACACGCCCTGCATCTGCTTAAAACAGATTGAAATAGCCTTGCGCGAAAACGCGTGTCGTGAGTGGGAAACTCACGCACAGGAAGTAAGGAAGTTTTTGCCGCATGTGACTCATGTGGTCGTACAGTGCCGTCGATATTCGACTGCTTGTGTGATTAGTCTTTCTGAACCGGTTGCACACACGGGCATCCTATGCTCTTGTTCATAAGCGTTGTTACGTTGCAATGTCAAAGCAGTAGGTCTATCGTTTCCTGAAGCCAACGAAAGACGGAAATTTGTCTCACTAGTGAGAACATCAACTCTCAATTAGGGTACAGTCTACTGAATTCGTGCATCAAGATCAAAAACAAGTTCAGGCTTTTGGTGGCCTTGACTCTTCCGCTGCCAGGCGGTATCGCCAAGTTAGCGTTGGATACCAACCGTTTTTGGGTGGATTCGGCGTGTGTTTTTACCTTGTAAATAAACAAAATAAAGATTATTTTCAAAAAATCGGAACGATGAAGTCAAATTAATTAACATCATTACTTGCCGCCGATTTTGGCGATTTGGGCGTTTTCTTACGCACCAATTGGCTGTTTTGGCGTGTTTTCTGCCACCTAAAAAATAATAAACAGGCAGAAAACACGGATTTGCAAATGGATTTGAAACAAGCGTAATGAAGTTTGCAGTAATTATTTTCGCTATTGAACGAAATAATTTCCGCCGATTTTGGCCATTTCTGTGTTTTCTGCTGCCCCGAAAAATAATAAAACTGCGAACGCAAACATATACAGTGCACTGATATTTACACAAATCGGTTTGCTGGTGTAAGAAGCAGAGGCTTCTGTTTAAGATTTTTTTAAGGGAAAAACTTTTCATTCAGAAAAATTTTATATTACGTTTTTTTTCAAGAAAGTACGAAGTTATTCCCAATAAAATTAGCTAAGATTTCCCTGAAAGATCTACTGAAAGTTATTAATAAAACGTGTATGCAACTTATTTTTTTAAATTCTCTCATTTTTTTCAAATTTTTTCAAAGTTTATAATTTGTTATTACGTCCTCAACTACAGACGTATATTAATACCTAAACATAGTGCAAGTGCTCATAACAGTTCATAATAAATCTTTCATTACCCAACAAGAACAAAAGCAAACAAACAGTGTGTCACAAACTGATTTAGCAAGCAATCGTTACTGCAAAAGTCAACCACCGTGACGGCATTACGATTCAGAAGCCAGGAAGCTAGTAGTAAAGTGAGTGATATAAAGTAAAATCATAAATTTAACATCAAACATTACTAACGTTTTCATAAAACTTATCTACCTTTTCCTGTTACCACTGTACAACACTAAAAAACTTTATTTAAAACCTGATCAATCAAAAACTGCACTTGGCCTGCAACCTTGAACTAATATCTATAACCTCGGCCTCAAAAGATAAAAATAAATGAAATACATCAATTTTGCAACCTAGTACTATCAGTATTTCATAAAACATCAATCCTTGTCGATTACCGGTCTACAACACTGAAATACTTCTTGCAATGAAACGTAAACAAGAGCAAAAAAGCTGTCCGCAGCATAAAATCTCCCCATCACCTTACCAAGAGCAAAAGAAGCACTCCGTAACTTCACCTCAACTAGAGGTAAAAGAAGAGGATGGTTCTCGGTCGCGCAACACGTTGCGCAGCAGTGACAAGGGTCTAAATAGCATAATACTTTTGGAGAGAAAAAGTGAAGTACGTTCTAAAACAGTGTTTCTTAAACTGTTTTGTTCCATCGTCCCATTCTCACTCTCGACACATCGTTGTTGCCCCCCAAGCGTGATAAAGCAAACACAAGGTAGTATTTTTAAATAATTTTCTTCAAAGAAATCGATACATACCATGGTCCCCAGTTCAGTGTGATAGATGTGCTTGGCGGTCTTTACAAAGCTTCGAAATATTTAGACACATTTAGTGAGGTACAGTCATAGATCACCTCGCTTATGAATCAACAGGCAGTTTGTTTGCTTTAAAAAAATTAAGGTCACAGCCGAAGTGAACTCGATCGTTAACTGAAGTTAACTCAATGATCGATCAGTGGTAGTGTTTGAGCGCTTTCGCCGCCTTTGCGTTGTTTTGCCCCCCTTACCGCCCCTTTTGTTTTTTTTCACCCCCTTACCCCTCAAAATCGCCCCCAAGGGGGCGATTCCGCCCGCTTTGAGAAGCACTGTTCTAGAACGTACGTCGGCAGCGAAAGTGAGCGTGGCGTACGTTATCGTCACTGCTTCCATCTGTAAGGATATGAGTCTGTACATTGTAATTCTGTAAAACAGCGGTTTGATAGTATTCAACTTGCGTTTGCTTGTAACTGTGCCAGGTAGCTTGTTCTCGTTACCAATTATATACTCCAATCCCGTTCCGTTTAAGTTTCGCTTGTTTCTGCAACGTATATTTTTATTGTTGCTGCTCCCAGTGCGCGTCACGGTTTTGAAGCAGTCAATTTGGTTAGCAATAATTTTCGAACATTTTTCTTACAAGGTTCCTGTCATCAACTTGTGTGCCTTGCAGGTCTTACGGCAAAGACCACGTTTCGTCCCAATGACCCGTCAGCCAGACTGGTTTGCTGGAAAGTTGAAGTTACGCGACTATCAACTAGAAGGTGTCAACTGGCTTGCCCACTCTTGGTGCAAGTAAGTTAAAAAAGTTGTTTTGTGAGTTTTGCAATGTTGGCAACTGACTGCTGTGGAGTAGAACTATGCTTTTGTTTTCTTGCGCCAACTTTATCTGTGATTGGCTCGTTGCAAAGTAGCCTCGTCGAGCACAACGCATGGTTCTTTCGAGCTTGCTGACAGAGTGCGTTCGCTTTATCCGCCAATCATTTTCAGATGGAACAGTGTCATTTTGGCCGATGAAATGGGTCTGGGAAAGACCATCCAAAGTATTGTCTTCTTGTCGTACCTATACCACACTCACGAATTGTACGGATTGTTTCTCATTATCGTTCCGCTTTCGACCATGACGTCGTGGCAAGCGGAGTTTCAAATTTGGGCTTCTTTCATGAACGTCATTGTGTATATGGGGGACCAGACAAGTAGAGCCACGGTAAGACGATTTTGTTGACACATTTCTGCTCCTTATGTCTGGTTTAAGATTAGCATCTTCTATTGGTAAATTTTGCATCTTTCATGCCGTTATGCCTGCTGCGTAGCCGATCAGCGGACGTTTTGCATTAGACGTCGTGAGATGTATTATCAGTTTTGAAATCCACTCTGGCAAGACTCTTCAGGTTTCACGTTGCTTAACCAGTAGCGTAGCCAGCCTAAACTTTTTCCTTGATTTTAAGCGAGTAACAGTATTTGGTTTGGGACACCGCCTCTCCAACCACAAAACAACAAGATCTACTAAGAATTTTGGGGGGCATGTCCCCTTGGTTACACCTATGTGCCCAACCTATGCATTGGAACAGTTTGGATGAAGGTTAGCTCCTCCAGCCTTTTTGTTAGAAGACCTAGCGTATCTGTCTAAGCGCTCTTTCCCGAAACAATGTTTCCTGATTTGGTTCTGTGATGTTTTCCAGATCCGCGACGTTGAATGGACTTTTCCTAATAATCGCCACAAGTTCAACGCCATTCTCACGTCGTACGAGATTTTGTTGAAAGACAAAGCTTTTCTTGGCTCGCACTCATGGGCGGTTATTGCTGTGGACGAAGCACACAGATTAAAAAACGACGATTCCCTTCTGTATCGGTGAAGATCAGCTTGATTTTTGTTGCCACTATTCTTCGCGCTCCTGATCGCGTTTAACGCGATGGCAATTCTCGCGCATTAGCTTTCCGAGATGTCGCTACAACTCCTCTGGCTTAAACAGCGAGAAGCATTTTATAATTAGGCAGAACAACGTTGTTACAAGCTTGAAATCTGGAGTAGGTATTGGCGTCAGGCGAGCGTGTGGCTTACTCAGCTGGGATGTTTGCTGCCCGTGATCCGAACTTCGGCGTCGGATTGCAGACCGCGTGATTTTAGTTGTAGTTTTCGGTGTGACTGATCTCGGTGCCAACTGAGGTCGAACAATCTTCGTATAACATGCGCAGCAAAGTTGAATGCGGAGTTTTGATAATAAGCAGCAGTTCGGTAGTGCCGTGGAATTGTAAATATGTGCGGTGATGCTCATCGTGCGTCGTATCCTGTGTTTCAGTTCGTTGAAAGAGTTCAAATCGAATCATCGGTTACTTATCACCGGCACTCCTCTGCAGAATTCACTGAAAGAGCTGTGGGCACTTTTGCACTTCATTATGCCAGAAAAGTAAGACCACAAATTGAAAGACCGTTTGTTGCTGGTCTTTCATTTGCTGCATTTTGTAAAAATGCAGAAAGTTTTGTGCTTTGAAAAGAGATCGATGTCTAATTTTAAATTTCTGGTAATAGCATTCTGGCATTTTAAGTTCGCACAATATCAAATGCTTTCAGTGCACCTGGTTGTTCATTTTTTTCTCGTTCAATGTAGGTTTGACTCGTGGAGCGAGTTTGAAGAAAAACACGGGCAAAACCTTGATTCAGGTTACGCTTCGTTGCACAAAGTGTTGCAACCTTTCCTCCTCCGAAGAGTAAAAAAAGACGTCGAGAAGTCTTTGCCGTCGAAAGTTGAGCAAATCTTACGCGTACCCCTTTCTTCTCAGCAGAAGCAGTATTACAAGTAAGCGCTGTCGTGATGTTCGCACTTCTACCGCCGATTTAAGTCGATTTAACAAGCTCGAAGTCGTATCTTGCATGCTCCTTTCCTAACAACACGGAGCAGAAAAGTGTGCGTCGATCTTTCGTGAATGGTCGGCTACACTCCTGTGGTGGAACGCATGCCACCTACGATGGTCAGTCAGACGCATGCGAAGTCTTTAAAGAAGACCATTGGTTTGCGTATGTTGCTCACAAACCTTTTGTTTGTAAACATTTGCTTTTAGGACTCTTGCAGCATGCTGTCGAACTGTGTTTGCTACCCATAGTATAGCGTGTCAAAATGATGATTGCAGAAAAGTGCTGTAAATGTTATTTCGTAAATGACAACGGCTGTAGAAACAAACGTCGAATTCGCTTGCATTTTTCTTCCAGATGGATATTAACCAAGAATTACGCTGCTCTGACGCGCGGCAGTCGTGGAAGCTTTTCGTCATTTTGCAATATCGTCATGGAGCTGAAGAAGTGCTGCAACCACGCTTACCTTGTCAAGCCTCCCGAGCAGGAACCTTTGACCCAGAATGACGCTTTGCAGGTCGGTCACAAAATTACTGAGTTTTGGTTTCAACCTGGTGTGGCGTGGATGTCGTAGCAGCTCAGGCAATGACCGTATCAGACTTGCCTCGACGTAAAAAGCGAAGACATGATTAAGTGACGTAGCCGGGGTAATTTGGATTACACTGCAAACTTGTGGCAGCTACGAGTTTGAAATTTCAATCTCACAACGTGATTTACGTCCATACAGGTCGTTTTCACTTTATTCATCCTACAAACAAATGCCTCCTCCACGTTTCATTCTGTTACAACTTAACCTAAACACATGTGTTGTTGATTGTAGCTCGTGGTCACACGACTCAATCAACTCAAACTGCATGTACTCCCAAGTCTTGTGACCCATTATCATAAGCTGGAGGAAATATTTGAAAACATACCAATTTCTCCACGAAACACCAAAAAGCTGCACGTCTAATTTTGCTTTATCTCTGAAAACACTAAATGAGTTAGAGTTAAGCTCCCAGATAGCTTGGTGTATATGCTTGTCTGTTTCACGGTTTGCTGGAAGAGTTGATTGCTTTTGTTCAATGTGCGTGAAACTGAGTAGCTAAGAGATTTGATTTATGTGAGCAATGACTTCTGTAGGGGATGAGTTGTGCAAGACCTGTTGCAATCGAATTAAAATGCGTCAGTGCAGGTTTAGCGATGGCGAGGTACAAGTAGGACGGCTTGTGATAGGATTAATCTTGGCTGAGTGAAGCATGTGGAATGTCTTGTGACGAACACGGTGGGCGGTTTACTCTTCTGCAGCGATTGTTGTCAATGAAGACTAACCTGCTTTTTACATATGTTTGCGTTCATCATTAACTCCGTTTATCGAAGCAAACCAAAAATATGTCGTGATCCGCAATAATTTCTGTTTATCTTTTTGCGCAGTCATTGCGAGCGTCAATTCACTGCAAGCTGCAAGTTGTGCCCGTTGTTTGTTGATGAAGTTTTTTTTTTATTGCGAGGCAAGCAAAAAAAACTTTTCAGTCGCATGTTGTAAAATTCACAGAATCTTTTGCGAAACAGCAGCAAGATGGTGCTGTTGGACAAACTGCTCGTGCGTCTGAAGGAAAACGGGCATCGCGTTTTGATCTTCTCGCAGATGGTCAGGATGCTCGACATCATACAACATTACCTGATGCTTAGAAGACTGCAGTTTCAGGTGCTTTATGAGAACTACGTAAATCACGAGTGACTTGACTAAGTTCAAGCCTAGATTGTCAAACGCGAGATTGCTTCGCTGTTTAGCAAAGCCTGTATGACCACCTAGTTCGATGGCAACGTGCATAGAAACACCCAGTAAATGTAGAAAATCGTTCTTATATTGACAGAAATTACTCGGGTGACTTGGTGCGGTTAAACAGCAATCAGTTGCTAAGACGCTGTCTTTTTTATGGAAAAGCCGTAGTAAATCGTCCTGTAAGAGTGGATAGAGCATCATAGTCTTTCAATGAGCGAGACTGGCACTGCAAATATCTGCAGAGTCAGCCATAAAAACTGGGCAAGACCTTATACTCTTGCACAATAGTGTTAAAGAGGCTGATTCATCCCTGTCGCCTTCTGTTATTGCAACTTCCAACGACCAGTGCATTGTAATCGTTCGTCGTAATTTGCTTCAACAAGTTAACATTTGATTTAATTCGCAGACATTTACACGTCATTTTCGGCCAATCACCTAAAATTCTTGAGAGTACTGTGCTTCCACAAAAGTAAGTGCTTGCAACGTAAGGCCAATTAGTATCTGTCAGTTAAAATCGCATGAGCTGTGAAAAATATCATCAAGTATGAAACTAACTGGAGATGCTCTCCAAAGCGCACAAGCATGCTGTGTTTCAAGAATCGGTTCTTACTGCAGAGGTTGGACGGAAGCGTGGGCAGCGATAAACGCCGCAGAGCCTTGGATCACTTCAACGCAGATGGCTCCGAAGATTTTTGCTTTCTGCTTTCGACGCGAGCCGGCGGCCTTGGTATAAACCTTGCCACTGCAGACACCGTCGTCATCTTTGACAGCGATTGGAACCCTATGAACGATTTGCAAGCACAAGCAAGAGCGCATCGCATTGGTCAGAAAAATCAAGTGCGTTTGATTCTAACGAACCGCGTTTGTTTGATAGAAGTTCCTACGTCAAAGCCTCTTTGCAATGCTGTGGATCTCGAAAAAACGTCTTGTTTGCCAGAGATTACGGTGCTTGTGTAGCCACGGGGGGCATTCGGGGTCAATGCCTCCCCAAATTTTTTGTGTGCTTCCCCAAATTTTGTTGTGCCCAATAATTTTTTTTATTAAAACATACTATAAAAAACCTGCTCCTCTAAAAACGTATTCCCACCCCCCCAAAATCTTAAAATCTGGCTACTGGTCTGCCTTGCAGTCATTTGCAACTCGGAAACGCGTGCAGTCGTGAAGCTGAGGTTCGACTGAGTGTGGGGTTCATTTCCTTGCACAGGTCAACATATATCGCTTGGTGTGCATGGGAAGTGTTGAAGAAGATATCATAGAACGAGCGAAGAAAAAGATGGTTTTAGATCACCTGGTGATTCAAAGAATGGACACATCGGGCAAGACCGTCTTGTTCAAAGGCTCGGCTCCGTCGTCAAAAACAAACAACCCTTTCAACAAAGACGAACTTACATCAATTTTGAAGTTTGGGGTCGAAGAGCTGTTTCAAGTAAGCAAACGCCGCAATTCTTGAATTTACGTCAAATTCTTTCGTGTGGATTCTTGTTGATGCGTTTCACGTTGCCAGCGTTCTGGAGCGTGAATTAACGCGGTGACGTTTTTTGTTCAGTCTTTCGTAGTTTTAGTGCGAGATGAACTTGCAGTCCTGTGCAGCGATCAACAGCGTTGCGATGTTCCACGTATTGATTTGTTTGCAGGAAGCTGACGGCGACGAAAAGGAGCCGGACTGCGATATCGACGAGATCTTGCGTCGAGCCGAGACGAGGCAGGAGCAAGTCGGTTCAAGCGCTAGCGACGAATTGCTCTCTGCTTTCAAGGTATCCTATACGAGTGTGTTTGTAGCACGAAATTTGTTTTTTTTAATGCGTCAAGTGCTTCAGTCCTTTTCGATGAAGTAAATCCAGCATTTTTTATCGTTTGCATGATATCTTTTGCAGACTAGTTTTTTATTCAGCTTCGCATCTTTTGTCCAAATGCGTTTTTCGTCCAAGGTTGCAACTTTCAATCTGGACGAAGAGGAAGCGGTCGACACGGGCAAGGACTGGACGGAAATAATTCCTGAAAAAGACCGAAAGAAAGTCGAGGAAGAAAATCGCATGAAGCAAGAAGCGCAGCTCTACCTCCCGCGCAGAGCGAGAAAGAAATTAAACGTAAGATAAAAACGCACGACTGCTTCGCGCACGAAACATGGCGATGAAAGTCGAAAGATTCATGCGTTTCATTGACGAGATGTAACTGTGTGGATTATTAACGAGTGATACGGACCTGCTCTCATGTTTGTAAAAACGTGCAGATGGGAATTTTGACTTCGTGAAATATACTTAGTTTGATAAACACGGTGTGACGTGCGTCACTCAGATCGACGCTGGAAGCGACAGCGAAAACGGTTCGGAATCTGCGTCATCCGATGACGACGACGATGATGGAGAATCGTTGCCCACACGACGAGGAAGAAGCTCCCGTTCCAGTCGACAGCAGGAGGCCAAAGATAGCGTGAAAGGATTTACGACGGCTGAAGTTCGTCGATTTGTCCGCAGCTTTCGCAAGTTCGGCAGTCCTTTGGCAAGGTGCTTTGTTGCGAAGTTGTGGTGCAAAGTGTTTGATCAACAAAGTCTAACTATTTTGTAATAATTTCGTGATCAAAGCTTATTTTATAGAAACTATTATTAGCATTGTGATTCGCACCAATTTCTCCGCAATGGCGAGCCGGCTCCTCTGGTCAAGCTCAACGTTCTCGATCAGGGCTGCTTTTTTCAGGTTGGACGCTATAGCTCGGGATGCTGAGCTCAGTGAACAATCTGAAGCTGACTTGCAGAGACTTGGCCAGCGATTGTACGACAAGCTGATCGAGATGGGAAAGGAAGCGAAGCTTCCCCCCGAAAATATCGCCCAGGTGTGCAGTTTAGTTCACAAAGTTGATAACCTGCTCCTTTCCTTCGGTCATGTCATGAAATAACACTTACTCACGCGTCTTTCATTCTGCTTTGCCGTCAGTTGTCCCAGAACATTCTACCAACGATCCGAACTAAGCGTTAAGCACGAGTGTTTGACATAAAGGTGGTGCATCAATAAATGTTTTCCTGCCTTGGGTTGCATTGAGTTTGGAAAGCTTGTATTTCTGCCACACTGCGAAGTCCTTGCTTATGGTTTGGATTATTTTCCAAGCAACCTTATTCTTTAGGTGTAGGTTATCAGTTCAAGACTTTTGACGTTGTTTTACAATTTCTTTAGGTAGGGCGGATTGCCATACGATTGATATTGAGTTTGTGGGAAAAGTTCCAAACGTTAATAAAACAGCTCTGAATTGCACTTGAGCTTAATTAGAATTGAATTATAACGGAAGTTTTTTCAAATCTCCTACGAGTTTTTTTTATCCACTGCGCAGAATACCACACACAATGCTAATTGGAAAATACCAAATTCCACTGGTTGTGATGGCTAGCAGTTACTGATACACCCTCCCAGTGTAAAACTGCCTCATTGCTAAGATCTATTTCAGTAACTTCACTTTCTTTCATGAGTAACTTCAGACTTACGCAATAATCACCACCAAGCTAATCTACTCTTGCATTGTTCAGACATGTGCCCAGTGTTTGCGTTAACAGTGATTAAAAAATTCGCGCTCGCTTTACGAAATGAAATTGAGACGCCTAACCGCAGAGGGGTCCATGTCAGTTTGGATCTAAATGGAGTTACGGTTATCATAGGAAATAGGGCATTTAATTGCTTTTTTCTGACAAATTTTCAGAGCTCTACAACAAACATTTCGGCCCGTGTTAACATGGTCCTTTTTGCTGTACTATCAAACAATACAATGTCCTATGTTTAGATGGGGCAGTCCACAAACAGTCGATGTGTTGAAGTTACTGTATGGTTGAATGGACTGCGCACATGCGGATAGTAGTTATAAACACATAAAAAGTTTCATGCATCTTATGCAAGATTTGTTTCCACGTGGTCTTCTGTTGCAACCATCATTAAGCATGGAAACTTGGCGTAATCATTACGAGGTTATATCATTTGCTTCAAAGCACAAATACCAGTATATCGTGTCGGTTGATGAATCACTGCAATGCTTGTTTTCTTCCATGGAAGCTACATTGCCTTCGACAGCTCTATACCAACGGTGCACAACCTGTGGCCGTGCGCCCGTCGATAATGAAATGTGCGGCCGTCCACGTGTAATTTCAAACAAGATTTGGCGGCCGTGCTGGCGTCTATTGAAGCAAAACAAACGCAAGGCAAGAAATTTTTAATAAATTCGTTAAAATGTTTGACATTTTATTGTACTTGTAGGCACAAGTAAAATGACATATACCGGATAAAACCTATTTAATTAAACGTACCTCATAAATATAACTCGTACTCATTGACGGCCGTACTTCATATAAATAAAAGTAATGCGGCCGGCAATAGCAAAAGGTTGTACACCCCTGCACTATACGCAAGCGCTTCGTCAGGTTTTTGGCATTCGGAGGAGGGGTCGATCTTACAAACGTGGGGGGGGGGCGGCGGCATTGGAAAAATGCCATCCAAACCGTTGCAGTAAAACAAACGCTGTAGGAGAAACAAGAACGAAGAAAATATTTCCAGTGCTCGGTCAAATCTCTTCAAAAGTGTCAGTGTACATGGCCCATGCCGTCGCTTTCGCGGCGATCAGAAGGCGAAGACACGAGAACATTTTGCGGAAAGTTCTTATACAACGCAATTGCGAGTACAGACAATGCACAACACAAGAATTGTCCTTCCAGTG
>JGI24159J19872_10005311_pt1 | contig 16635 bp, 10 predicted proteins | sample Ectturendosymbi4_FD_19872 | JGI IMG/M metagenome (IMG submission 19872) | reverse complement strand
CCACCTACACCACACTTAAAATAACCTAAAGAAAAAAGAACGAAAAAACGAAACTAGTATGAGAACAAGCTTAGCCACAAAACAATTTAAATGCTAAACGAAACAGTTTTTTTTTTCACTGTAAAACGTGTAGATTTTAGACTAAATAATTGAATGTACCTCCCTGTTCAACCCGGGCGGTTAATCGGGGGTCGGAAAATCGAGGATGCACTGTATTGCGAGACATTGTGAAGTCTTACTGCTCGAAGCGTCTCGCTGATTTTATCCCACATGTCACGTGTTAATTGATTTTGCGCGTGCCACTGATGATGTGCCTTGTCACGCCCGTATTCTGGTCACTCGAGTCGGAGTTGTGGAGATGGCGGCTAAGTAGACGGTGCTTGTGACCTAGTGAGTATGATGATTCTTATCAGTGCTTCTTTTGTTTCAGTGTAGCAACGTTTTCAGTAGATTAAACTTTACGAAAATCCATGCTGATTGGCAGTATCACTGCGCACACACTGTTTGAAACTTACTTGACACAATCGGTGGTGATTTTCCCAGTCTCAGAGGCCAAAGGAAATCTGCAAAATGTTTCGATGTCACATATACAGTAGATTCGTTTTGCAAAATCACAGTCGGCTGAACTCTGTGCAGGTAAATTTGCGCCCAAGTGTTCCACAGGACAATGATTTTACCTGCAACATGTTCACGCGCGTTCTGACGCACGACAAACTACACAAATACGTGTTTCCCGTCGTTTGGACAACATAGGCGACCACCATCGCCGAGATGATACACCTTCCGACGAAATCTCAATTAACAAGCAATATACGTTTGAAGTAAAACCAGTGGCGTGGTCCAGCCACATACTACCTCATAGACTACAGTTACAGCATCACCAAACCAAAGTAGAGCTTTTGAAGCGCTTTCAAAGAGTAACTTTCAAAAAACTCAAACGCAGAAAAAGTACATTGGAATAACTACTGATAGTCAGTGCGTTTGATACTGCGCGAGAAAAAGTATAAAAATCTGTTGTATGTCTAACGTTCGTTTTGTTTCGAACGTATCAGATTTGGGGATCTCGATTATAAACTGCTATTTATTCATCGCGTACCGCGGACCAGCGCGGAACGCTGAGATTCAGATCGTGTTAATAATTTTAATTGGTTATATTCTGTCGTGGGACTTCGCTTGGGGGTTAGGTGTGGGGGCAAGCACTGAATCTGATCAGCCTTGATTATGATGAAACAACAAGGGTAGAATAATGCGGTCAATTTCTCGCAAATTTTAAAGCTCTAATGTTTGTAAATATTCTTTCAGCTTGTTTCCTTTACGCCACGCATCTAGCTACAACAGACTATATTTAAAATCATCCTTTGAAATTTTTTTCGTTTTCTATTACAACTTTGTGAAGTTTTGTATTCTATTTTGCATCCGAGTGTTTTTAAGAAATAACTGATGGTATTGCCGGTAGTTTCGCCATGGCGTGGAAAACGATACACTTCAAAACTGTTAAAGAAATTCAAAAAAGTATTTGTAAAAAGACCAACTCTACCTTTTAATCTCGTCGCAATTGTCGCAGTAGGAAGGGATGGCAGTGGTGCAAATATATTTCAAGCAGTTTGAATAGCAACGTTCCGATACGAAGGAAACCGTGCGTTTCAACGAAGACGGTTGATTGCCGAAAAAGCTGGTTTCCATAGCGACATGGAGGTTCTGTTTTGGACGAAAAACAGATGTGCTTCCTACAAGTCAGTTTCACGCTATCAAATAATTCTGAACTTTCATCAAAACTATATCAACCTCGGCAAATAGAAAAGAAAAATACAACAATAAATTCTCGGATTTGAACAGTTTGCAAGTAACTGACAGCCTCAGCCAAGCAACGGTTTCATGCAGACAAAGCCACTTCTCCGATATAAGATACTATCAGTCAGGACATGGTGTGCAGTAAAGCGCATACCAACAGAATAACTAAGGAAGACACAGCAATAATCTAATTACATCATGACAATGGTAGACATATTATTAATAGCGTCGGCACAATAACGAACAAAAATAAAATTGAGACAGGACGATGCTTGGCGGCATTGGGTGAAAGCACTGCTACTCTGACTTCGGAAAGTTCTACTGGAAATGCAAAACCACGGTTTTCGGCAAACGCTCAACACCAAACTCCGGTAGACAGTGAATAGAAGGGACTTGTTTCAAACAGCAGTCCTGCCCAGCGCAACTGCCGGTTGCACGGAATCGTCAGAAACATCGCCACATTCAACATTTCCGTATCACGCTAGTAGCATCGATAACAGGAATTTTTCGCTAAAAATTATACCAAATTTTCGGGCAGTTTTTCGGTGGAAGGTTTGATTTTCTTCGGAATTTGCCGCCTTGACAATGACATTGATCGTGATTTCAAAAGAGTGTTCATCTCGCTTAATCTCCAGTGAAGCTTGTATAACAAGTCGTAGCCAATCACGTGACCTGCATTCGCGTCAACAGTGGTCGGATTCATCTGCGGCATAAAGCAACATGGCTGGAGTAACGACTTTATTTTTCACAAATACTTTCCACAAATTGAGAACAAAAACCGTTCCCACCTAGTTACTTCCGCATAAGTTCCAATAACTTTAACAGAAGTCACAAAGCAAACAGAACTTCCACAAACAAAGACATCACGAAAAGACAATTGATTTTTAGCTCAGAACGTGAGTGTCATTTTATACTCTTGACGAAAGCAGTGAACGCGCCAAGTGGTAGAGTTGGTCGACCACACGTCATCAAAGCTGGTAAGCTGGGTTCGCACCCCGGTCGGGTCACACCGAAAACTTGAAAACGGTACTTGCGGCCTGTTCAGCTTAGTGCTCGGCGTTGATGGAATGGGAGCAAGGAAGCGGTTCACGCGCGGTGCTGCCATTGACTCGCCACCAGAATTCACTGCGAAAGCAGCCGCGTGGCCCACGACATAAGCGGGGATGGGCGCAGAAAACCACGCGTGGCACTCCGAATGGAAAACATAAAAGCGAGTAACGAAACGTAACAGAATGAAAACACTAGAAACTACAACGGAGTCGCAGCGCGGACATAAATTCGCGTTCTAAAGCAGGATTTCGCGCATAAACACGTGCAAACGTGGAACCGTTTAAGACACTTACTTGATGCTGTACAGAAAACCCGCTTTGATTGCGGTAGAAAATATTTTCATCGATGTGATCTTGTTCGAACAGGTAACCAATGGCAACACAAAGAAATACGTGAAGAAAAGAATATTTTTCAGAAGGGCTTGTCGACGCGTGCATTCTGCAAGAAGCATTATTTTTCATTTCTTATGCAGGACGGTGCACATTGTAGGAAAAGGCTTAAATTCGCCGCAGTTAGCTTTTCCTGCGTATTGCGCACAACAACGACGTGGCGGTCAGTTATTTGAAGGTGGGCGGTGACTGACTTGACGATAAACAAACGTTCGTAAAACGCCACTGCCTGACAGATGAAACCGCCGCAGGTACGACCAGCAGCAGCGCTCACGCAGCCGATGTCGTGTACGTTTCATAAAGCTGCAAACCAGAAACACAACGTCACGGCGGCACCTGTAGACTGCACAGAGGGTTTTCATGATGCTGCGGAAGTCTTGGCCGTCAAGGCAGATGGGCGAAACGAGGCAAAGAAACTGAACGACCCACGGAACCGTGAGGACGAGATGACCGCCGCTCAACGCTCGCTCGAGTGACGCCGTAACAAAACGGCCGGCGGTTATTTCGACGTGCGACAGTTGTCTTTTTGTGTTGTCTGCGAAAACATTCACTGTGCGGTTTTGAGAACTTGAAACAGGTAAAAAGCACCAAGCTCAACAGTAGTTTCCCATTCATTTGGAAAGTCGCCAAAACGATGTGTCCACAGTCTACTATATGACGGGTTACCGTTTTTGTAAGGATAAGAACACACGTATCCGTAAAAGTTGCCACAAATGCGGAGCCTTTGTAGAGCTTGTGAAACCGCAACCGAATTTCTGGAAAAACAATCACAAAACATTTCATTAAACAAAGAAAAAAAGTTGACCCTGAACGAGCCAAAAACCAGCAGCCGAACAACTCAAAGACAAGCAACAGTTCGCTGTTTATTTCACAAAGGTCTCTATTATTCCTTTGACCACTGCCACAGTAGCCATAATAAATCAAGGTCTGTTCAGTTGCGCTAGTAGTTTCTCCACCAATTTGGTGTAAGTTCATAAGTTCATAATACTAGGAGTTCCGTAATTGAGAAGTAACCAACCTCATGCCATCCGTTTCGTCGTTGTCAACGTCAATAAGAGAACACTGAGATTCAAGCTCCGTGATCTTGACTCGCAAGCAGTCGCATATTCTTACGTTGAGGTTGTAGCTGTCAGCGATAGTCACGAAATCTATCAAATAAACACAAAAGTTTTCTTTCTAATCCAACATGGCGAGGCACGAGAACACGTATTGGAGTTCATCATTTCATTGTTAAATCTCAATCAACTAGAATGAATATTAATACTTATTTCGGAAGACACCTTCAACCAACCACGTGCCGTTACATTACATTTAATAACTTCTGAGGACATAAACATTTCATGTACACTCGTATATTGGACGGTCACGAAACTCTCGCAGATTTAGAAAATAACTGGGACACCATTTCAGTCGGGACGGTTATTTACATATATCATGATTATTTAACATTCATAAACAGGATTTCAAAGCTCTCGATGAATAAGATGTATGAGCTACTTCAAAACATACACTCATAGACTGCGAGTGCTCAAATAGACTGCATGTTGTTTGTACAAAAGCGAGAAAAATTAAATACGAATCAAAGCAACGAACTGCATGACATGCGTAGTCGAAAAAATCCAGAAAAGATAAACAATGTCTGCAACACGCGAAGGTAAGAAACTTATGAATATTTTTACGTTGTCCTACTTATTACACAATGCGTGAAGTTGACGTGGGGTGTCATGCAGCAACTCTCCTTACGATATAATGAACAAGGCCACAAAACGAAAAGGAATGCGCGAAAACTTTGTCAAAACAAAGCAGCCGTAAGCAGCTTGAATCCATAAACGTTTTTAAATTCATTCAAGGTTTTACTCGAACTGCAAAGTGACAGCTAAAACCTTGATAGAAAAACAAAGTTCCAGAAATATGATAGCATAATTTTATTAGTTTCAGTAAATTTTGAAAAAAGTGTTGAGCAAACAAAGAATTTTTGAAATAAGAAAACAGACATCACCTTAATTCTGAAAAACCAACTACATTCATATATTACAATGTCAACATAAAAATCAGCCTGCAATAACAGGGTTAAAATTACAATATCACGTGGTGACAAATACCATTTCATACATTAATCTGGACGAAATGCACTAAACAAGACTGTTCATAAGCCATATGGCTACCCTGGACTAGAATCAGTTAGCATTAGGCATGACATTCTGCTTCATTAATTTTTAGTTTCACATAAAGAAGCTGGCACAAATTATTTATAGCATCCTGATTTCCTAAAAATTGCAACTTGACTCAGCAAGTTTGAAGAATGGTAGCATCTGAAGAACCATGTCTGGCTTTTGCTTTCAAAAGGACTAAAAACCCATCAGTTCATATGTTTTCAGATTTTTTCCTTTTTTGGTAGTGCTTTTTATACAGTTTGTTAAAAAGTTTTGAAAACCACAACAGTTTTTTAGTCCTTAGAAGCGAAAACCAGATACGGTTGTTTAGACACTGCCTTTAAGAATTGCAGCATCATAAAAATGTGATGATGACCCAATACCACATTAAAACAAATTTCAAGTGGCTCCATAAATTAACCAGTTTGCTAACGTAATGATGACACTTCTAGTCATTTGATGTTTTATGAATCATAATTTCTGATGAAGTCTTTAGACTTAAAATGTCTTTGAAGAACAAAACCTTAACTACATTAGACTTACTTATGAAAAGTGACAAGTTTAGCTCAAGCACAATCAATGACTACTTGAAATAGGTACTGGACTTACTCTCTGAAAATTTTTCAATTTCAATTACTTCACGAAAAATCATTAAATTGCAAATATTTCAATTCACATTGCACTTCAGTTATAAGGGGTAAAACAGAATCAACTGTGTTTCATACTCTGTTCTGTAGGGTCGTTCCACCAGTATGCGGATGTAAACACCAAAATTTCACTGAATTAGATATTTCTCAATAAATACGTTAAATAACATTTTCAACTTCTTACAACACTTCACAAAAACTATCATACGAACCATTCACTATCCCATTTCATTTGACATAACCCCAGTTACACGCCCCCAATCAAACCCATGTTTCGGCTCAATGCGGATTAGAGCGCCAGTAAGCGGATGGGGCAAATGACGCAAAAAGCATGAAAAAACTGATGATTTTCGTTGATAACAGGACTGAAATGGCAAAATTATTTGTTTCCGGCTTTTTTAAAGTAAAAATTATGATAATTACTCATTTAATTCACTAAAATTTACAGCATGTTGGCTTAGTAGTAGCTACGGTACACCGTTCACATAGATCTGTATGACGTCACACGAACACCAAACCTTCGGCCCTTCCTGGCGCCAATCGCGCACGAAGACTGTCTCTCATAAATCTTAAAAAAAAACGGGTAAGGAAAAAGGCATATTCGTAGAAGTTGGCAAGCTGTTAGAAGATAGTTGCAGGAGCAAGTACACGAAAATCAGGAGCTCTAGGAGCAAGTTTGAGCAGTGTAGCGGTGTTTGTGTGGGCAAGCGGAAACTTTGTTTTCTCAGGTCAAATGCTATGAACGCATAGTTGGTGCAAGAAAAGCGCGTGGTGAACAGTCAGATTTCGTTGAATTTGCTTAAAATTTGGTGGAAGCATCCAAGGAAGATTAAGGAATATAACCATTATTAAATTTTTTTTCCTCTTCTATTTTTTCCATAAAAGGTGTTTGTTTATCGAATTTCCGCATACTAGGCCGATCCGCATACTGGTCGTCTGACCCCTAACAATTATTTTATTTATTTTCAAACAAATCTTCATTGCATTTTATAAGAATCAGTGCGCATAGATAAGTTTGATTAAGATCGTTATTTGTTTGAATAATGACCAGCCTTAATTGCAATAACTTGGTTTAAACAAATTGTAAATGCAATTACTTTGCCAAACCATCATTAATTATATGAATATACCATTACATTTTATTTCAATCCCGCCCATACCAGTGGTTGTTACACTGGGGGTCACGCTCCCTAAGGGGTGCGAGCCCTGCAATATGAAATGTTTGATCATAAGGGTTTTGTTTTTACAGCTTATTTAAAGTCAGGGGGTCTTGAAACAAAGGACAATTACTTAAGGGAGGCTTGGTAGAAAAAAGGTTAAGAACCACTGGTCTAGACACTTCCTAAGGTCATAACACCACTATGTTAAAAATCATGTATGTATGCTTGATATATAAAATCCATTAGCCTCTAAAAATCATTTTGCTTACCCAGCAAAAATCATTTTTTAATTTATTTCTAGCTTTGGCTCAGATGGGGAATTTTAACGTATAATACTAATTGGAGGGCCGGCGGGCCGGGCGGGTTGGAGGGCCATGTTTCCAAACAAAAAACGTAAATTTCGGTGGGTTTCTATTAGACAGAAGGCCGGGCTGGAGGGCTGCACAAAAGAGCGCTTCGGCGGGCTATTCCGCAGCCCGCCTTTATGTGCATATCACTGGCCCGCCCTGTTGTGCAGCCTGATAGCCCGGCCTTCTGTGCAGTCCGCCGCAAATTCATGTTATTCATTTTGAAACACGGCCCTCCATTTAGTGTTATCCATTCTTAACACATCACAGGATAGGTTTTATTTGGCACACATATAGTACAATAGTTTGCTCATAGGCCTACTAAAGAACAAACACTGAAAAAATGTAACAGCAAATATTGCATTTATACAAAAGTGTTACATAGTGGGAGAAAAATTAAGACTTGTGAAAATCATAAATCATTTGAAGTGAACAGATAAAACCAATTACCAATGAGTTAAAAGATGCACATCACTGATTGAAGCCAACAAATTTGAACAACAAGCCCAAAACATGTTTGGTACAAAAATTCAACACAACCAAAAACAGCAGGTAAATTCAATACAAAAATACGAAGGAAAATTCAAAGAAAAAGCCGAAAATNAGCAAATTTACATAAAACACACCCAAATTGCATTTTGCAGTATGTTGAAACAGNAAAAGTACCACAAAATTTCTAAAACAGCAATCCACAAAAAACAAGTCCAAAAAACAAACAACTTTCAATTGAAACAAGCCCAAAAACAAGCAACCCACAAGTCATCAAAAAAAAACATAACTCCACAAAAAAACAAGCCCAAATTCACGGGAAAATCACAAGGTTCTCAACACTGAGACAAGGGCAATGTAAAATTTGAAAGGCACTCAGTGGCAAAGTAAGGGGGGCCCTGGGCCCACGGGCCCTGGGCGGCACTTTTAGGGGGTGGCATTTTGCTCATCAAAAATAAATTTTCGAAGAGAGTTTAAAAGTTCTAGCTTTTTGTTTTATTTTTTTTATTTTAAAAAATTTATAAGTTCCAGCTCTTTTCAAATTTTGTGTTTAGAAGCCCTAGAACTGGACTGGTAGGTTAGCCTATAACCCAGTGTTTGTCTTGAAATTAGTTTTTTTACACACCTGTTTGTGTGGCAATTGTGCCCGAGTCCCTACACCTTCCTCGCCAGGCAAAGCCATTTCCGCCAACTCAGCCAAAAGTCCTTTGAACAAAGAAAAGAGATGACATTCCGCTGCGGACTAGCAAACATTAGGGCGGCGGTTCGCGGTTGATATTGCCCTTGCTCTCAAAATCTGATAAAAAGTTTTGCCTGAAATCACGGTAAATAATCAAGGCTAGCTTAACCTTTTATCTCCTATCGTTGGTTCCTCAGTAACTCCCCAACGGCACATCATAACATCACCTGACACCTGGGCATTGGCGAAGAAGATTTCGCTAGGGTTTCCATAGTTCAGTGATAGAGTTCTGCCTCTCAATTAGAAGGTTATGTGTCCAAATGACCGACACTGTGTGTAACGCCGTAGCGCCCCTTGGGTAAGATCGTTCACCTCAACTGCCCCGGTGTCAAGCGAAATTTCTGACTTCACTCCATCTACGCATGCACAGAGTAACTTTCTACATATCAAATACACTGACAAAACATATTATTAGACCTTAGGGATTCGTGTTCAAGTAAATGTGTCGGGTTAGGGTTTGACTTGGGTGAGAAAAAGCGAAATAATGGAGGTCAACGACTAAGTCCGAAAAATGTTCAATGGTTTAAGTTATTCCCGTAGTATAGCTTGTTGTGGGTACCTGACATCTAAGCAAAATGTTTTAAATTGCACAACACACATCAAAAAAGTAATTGCCAAACTTTATTCTCTTGCTCTGAGAAGCAAAATAACTGAGAAACAATAACAGGTCAGAAATTTCGCTTGACACCGGTAAGAAGCAATTTCAGGCATTGGTATGTCGCTAATTGTCGTCGTCAAAATTGTAAAAAAAATTTCGTGACACATGTCATGCTATTTTTTAACGTTAAGTGGGATATTTTCAATAAGTGCCATAAGCTGTGGCCTAGTCTTTGGGTAGGCTTATCAACATTAAATTTTGGCGGGTAAAATAAAGAACTCTGCAAAGATAACTTTGCTCAGTTTCAAAACAACGGATGACTTCCTTGAAGTGGGGTGATGCGTTTGGTGCGTTTTCATGAGTAACTTTGAGCTCAGATAGTCGGTTTGAACCGCAGTGAAGTGAATCAGAGCCAGCCGATAGGTCACATGAGTTTCGTAAAAGTCTCCATTGTTCAACGGATTAGTTAACATTTGCAGTCATAGAAAAATTCATTTTCAACAAGAGTTACTTTGCTCATTTTGGCGGTTTTTCTGCGTTTCGCTCAGGTCCGTGGTCTGGCAGACCAACGGTGGTTACAAGACTGCAGCTGTTCCACAAGTGACACTCAATTCCCATACATTGGCACACAATATCCTAAGCATGGGACAAAGTATTTTTTATTACTATACTTGAGAACTGAACAAAAAGATCCTCGGAGTTCGTTTTCTACATAATACAAGGATATCACTTGTTTATGGTAGTCACTGTCATCTCTTCGTGAAACATGCATAAATATAACCCAAAGCCAAGGCAAGATATTTATTATTTACGCAGCTTGTTCATCAAATTCAAACTCAATATGCACACCATTTAGTGTTGTAGATTACAAACCCGTCCCTTTGGTTTGTTGCAATTAAAAATAATTTTATGCTCCTCAGATAACAGAGATGTTCACGGAGCAGGAGTGCCAGAGTAGACTCCTGCTGAAGTTTGCATTTTCCGCCTGAGCAGGAGGCGCAGTGATTCCAGGTTACTTTGCAAAAATAAGCAAGTAAATTTGAAAAACAAGTCCAAAATAGGCAATTTAAAAGAAAAACAAGCCCAACATGTGTTTGTCAAGAAAATTCAACAAACTAAAAAAATCGGCAGGAAAACTGAATTACAAAGCAAGAGGCACATCCAAAAAAAAACAAGCCCAAAATGAGCTATTTTCACAAAAAAACGCCAAAATTGCCTTTAGCAACAAATTAAAACAGAAAAGTGCCATAGATTTGAAAAAAAGCAATCCACAAAATATCTCAAAAAACAAGCCCAAAAAACAAGCAAATTTCGATTAAAACAAGCCTAAAACTAGCAACCTGCTAGTCATCAAAAAAACGCAACTCCACAAGAAAACATGCCCAAATGCGCGGGAAAACCGCAAGGTTGGCAACACTGAGTGAGGAGGCGGAATCGAAGTTTTAAGTTCTACCCGGTGTCAAGCGAAATTTCTGACCTCTGAGACATTTCTGACCTATTACTGTTTGTCAGTTATTTTACTTCTCAGAGTAAAGGAATAAAGTTTGGCGTTTACTTTTTTGATGTGTGTTGTGTAAATTAAAACTTTTTGGTTGGATTTCAGATACCACAACAAGCTACAGTACGGGAATAAGTAGGCTATAACCACTGAAAAGTATTGGACTTAGCCTTAGACAGTGGTGTAGTAAGGGGGGGGGAGCTGGGGCTCAAAAAGTCCTTTGAACAAAGGAAAGAAATGACATTTGACCCTAGACTATTAAACATTACTGCTGCGGTAGTTCGCGGTTTATATTGCTTCTCCTTTCAAAATCTTGTAAAAAAGGCACTGCATGAAATCATGGTAAATAGATGGGGTGGATTAAGATTGTGTAGGGCCCCTGGCTGAAACTTAGAAAGGGGCCCTTTATATATATATATGACTGTCGTCAATGACCGTGAAACCACATGACTGGAAACGTGTGTTATGATTGACCTTAAAACTAGTCCATGAACCTGAATTTTACGGGTCAGTGAACTTGAATAAAGTTGCAAATGAAGCCTTTGCTGTGAAGGCCAACGCAGTACGAACGTATGTGAACTGTGTGACTTTCGAAGCGAAAAACAGGTGTGCGCGTGCGATGTATCAAATGGTTTACTTGGACAATTGTATCAGTTGTGAAGCCTATATGATTTAGCACGATAAGTTGATGCATGATTTTCAGCATCATAAGGTGCAATCTAATACAGTGCGTTGTCCATTTTTGTACATGCGTCAAAAAACTATTAACCCCTGCTTCTCATATGTAACTTAGGTTGTTGCACGTTATAGGCTAGATCAGGGGTGTACAACCCTTTGCTATTGCCGGCCGCATTGCCTTTATTTATATGAAGTACGGCCGCCAATGAGTTCGAGTTATATTTATGAGATACGTTTAATTAAAGAATAGGTTTTATCCGGTATATGTCATTTACTTGTGCCTAAAAGTATAAAATGTCAAATATTTTAAAGAATTTATTAAAAGAAAGGTTTGGCCGACTGATTTTCTTGCCTTGCGTTTGTTTTGCTTCAATAGACGCCGCCACGGCCGCCAAATCTTATATTTTAAATTACATGTGGACGGCTGCAAATTTCATTATTGAAGGTCGCAGGTTGGGCACCGTTGGGCTTGATTAATGTGCCGTAAATTAGAGTTACACTATATGCAGTGGTGGCATTAAAAAGTGTTAAAAACAGGTTGTTCTGTCAGAAAATTTTTCAAATCTAGAATATGGAAGACGCAAGCTGCAAACTATGATTTTCTGGGGTGTATCCAGGGCATGAACCAGCAAAATTTTGTGACGATGCACCTAAACATATCACTTCGAGTACTTCTGCTTAAAGATCAGTACTTCGTCTCGGGATGACCATTTCATATGTACCAGTTCTAAAAGGAGTATAATTGATTATAATGGATGATAGTAATGCATTTTCGTGCTAAATATTTTTGCAAAATCAAAATAACAATGTACACTAGCAAAAAATGGTAGTCAACATTTAAGGGAAATGGCAGAAAAACATGGCAGTATGAAATAACAGAATTGCTGTACGAGCATGTGATATGCGAAATACGGATATTAATTGAGCTGACATTGGCATTGAGCTGCAGCTAGGCAATAACACAGTTTCATCAAATTAAAGTTTTGATTTTCGCTTTGAAATGGTGTTACCTTACAAACAGGCCCGTAACCAGGGGGGGGGGCGAAGCCCCCCTAGAAAGTTTATCGTCCCCCGTGGAAAAATGTGTTGGACATAATTTAAAAATATTGGACATAGTTAAAAAATTTCTGGCCCCTCTCGGAAAACTCTTCGCTCCTCCTGGTGTCCCAATCTAGTTACGGGTCTGCTCACAAACTTTGTGGACCACGCCTACCATTTATACTTTCAATCAAGATTTTCCATATAGGCTAAGATAGACCACAAACTGTTTTTGATACTGTTTAATCAGCAGACGTTTGAGATAAAAAAGCAGCAAAATATTTGCCATTGCATAAGCACTGTATTGGTGTTGTCTGTGTGAGTGATTGGAAATCGCCGTCAATTCACTCGATTTTTGATTAGACCTGTACAATGTGAGCGGGCAAGATCAATGCTCAGTTATTTGCATGAATCCGTGGACATTTTGCAGTAAAACAATCTGGAAAATTTTTTTCAGACAAACAAAGTACAAACTGCTCACCGTGCACTGCTATCTTGTACGTCACCTAACAAAATTTCCACTTCAAAGACATCCTCGTCCATGTGGATGGTGTGATCAGTCATTTTTCTGATCAGTTATATTGAGCCTCAACAATATTCTTTAAATGTCATTTACACAAAACTGTTACACAGTATACAAGCAATCGTGCACCAATTCTTTTTCATTTTTTATAGTGGACAACATATATTGCGTTGTGATCAAACGTTTATCAGCATGGGTTATGTTTAGGCCTACTTTGTCGTAGCCTACAAGTAAAGTAACTCTTGATCACGGAAAAAGTAACCGAATGAATCCTCAATTGATACACATTAGATGACGCAAATATTCGTGCACTTTGCATTTTACTCTTTAAACTAACCAAAAAGACAGACCAATGACATAAACCACGTTATATGAATGACATATAACAAGTGTTATACGTCCTTGGGCATGGGCAAATGTAGGCCTATACATCTACCACAGACGCTTCTGCCGACTTTTTAAAGTTCACCAGAGCGTAAAATCTGATGCGATGGACTACATGCCAATAAGCCCCGCCTATCGATCAGCCCTTGATCAGCCGTTCAAGGGCGCCTTTCAGACGTTTTGGAGCGTGACGGGCTAGCCGATACTTGTCATGTGTTTGATTGTCTTTGCTGCCGTTAATAGGGGAAAAAATAAATGAACGAACTGAAGTATTTATAATATTGAAACAAAAAAGCCTGAGCCAAAAAAAAAACTAATCGTTAACTAATATGGACCTTATAATATGAACGAAACTCATTGATTTCCAGTCTCCATTTCTTGCTGGAGACTTGAAACCATATCGATAAATGTTCACAAAACATCGGTGGAATGTTTTGAAGAATATACAGTGGCACCCCGTCGACGACCACCCCGCTATCATGACCGCTTTGATGCGGTCTTCCCTATGTTAATGCATTACCTTTTGTTTCACTAACGCGACCACCCCAGTATCCAGACCGCGGCCACAGTCCAGCTGTTACAAAACTACTGATCAAGCACTGCGTAACACGACCACCATATTCTATCGGTATAACAAACTCATACTGTAAACTCTTCTGGCATTTGAACTGCCGACATCGACTCTTTCCATTGTGTGATTTTATCAGTGGTGTAGGAGGTGGGGGTGCAAGCGCACCCCCAAAAGTTTTGATTTGTCAAAAATTTGGACAAAATCCCTGAAAATCCAGTCAAAATCCCTGAAAATTTAAGCAAAATGCCTAAAAATGTGGGTAAAAATGGCGCCCAAAGTTGTTTGATTTGAAAAAATGGCGCCCAACGTTTGCAGAAAAACACAAAAACATATGAAGACCTTTCTTTTTTGGAGGTCATGCGTCATGCCAGAAAAAGGTATTCATGCTCTGTGTGGGAAAAAGTTATGGGCAAAAGTTGCACAAAAACTTTTCGAGCCAGTTTAGGGAATTTCGGGCAAAAATCCTTCACATCCCCATAAATTTGCTTCTCTTACACCTATGGATTTCATAGTAGGCCTACAGCAACGATAGGCTATGGCAGCACGTAAGACAAAACTAAATAACTTTAAATCAAGGAAAGGATTGTAGAAATGAAGTGATCGCGATATTACATGAAATCTTTAGAAATGAAAGTGTTAAAAATTATTTTCAGAACAAGCAGCCTTCGATAACAGATTCCCGACCAAAGTAACATTAACCTAACCTTAAAACTAACCTAACCAAAATTTAACCTTACCTACCATTATAGCCCAGTTTGATATGTCCTACATCAGGGTTCCAACCTTTTTTTGATCATGTACCCCTTCAGCAAGCATTTCGACAGATGAGCATGTGTCCCTAAAGTTTCTTAAGACAGAGGTTGAGTGAAACAACAAAAACCCACTGAATTTTTGATAGGACGTTTAGTTTTCATAACTATAAGGATATACTTCGCTTTCATGTATCGAAGTTGATTTATTTAACAATAAGCAAGTAATCATTTTCGAAAATAATATTAATTTATATATGTATAAATATTTGGAAATAAATGATCTACAAACATATTTTTCCCTCCTATTGCTAACTTGGAATTTACCCTTCAGATGGGCAAGTGTACCCCTAGGGGTAGGCTACATGCACCGCAGGTTGGGAACCCCTGTCCTAAACTGATACGATAAAAATATTAATTGTACTCATTTCAATTCCGTGTTTCATTTTTCTGTTCACAATCAAGAACAATTCAATAAAATTATTAGTAAGAACAAGAGCATGCACTCAGTTATCAATAACTGGTGTGAAACTCACTTTCACTTAGTACGTATGGTTTTACGTTCATTCGTAAGACATAACACTACTGAATGATTTTTATTGTCCTACTGCTTTAGAATATAAAATGGCACCCAACAACATTCTCAACTAAAAGCACATTCTTACGACTTACTAAAGGCGTAAATCGAATGAGTCATTGAGTTTTGCGTGAGCAAGCTTGGAGTTACTTGAACGAAATGTAAACAGAACTAAGACGTGCTTGATACGGTTTAATTCTTGTTATCAGTTAACGTTTTAAGTAACTCGACATCTGCCGATTTTTCTTTTCATTATTGCGTTTATTCTGGTTTGAGTCAGTTGTCAAGAATTGCACCAAATAATGGCGATTCACATAAAATAGTATGTCTGTACCAAAATGTCCAAACTTGCATCTTGTAAGTAAATAGNAGCCTACCAGAATTGGTATTGAAACTACCAGATGACATTGTGTATTGTGTAAGGTNTTCGCTCCCGCATGCAACGCGCTAGACTTCAAACGTGCATCGCAGTAACAAAGAACGCNCAAATACATGAAAGTAGTAAAGTACGCGAGGATATGTANGTGGCGTATATAGCAATTCTGGCAGTCCTGCTTTATAACACTGTAATTTATTATCNCNAGCTAAAATCTTATTACCTTAACCATTGTTGAGAGACTTGACACCACTTTAACAAGTTCACAACTTCCTTCGGGTCTGTCTGCAGGACCGATGTTCAAATGACATGGATGCCACATGCGCATCGGAAACCAAAATCGGATGGAACACCTTAATTTTTTAGACCTTGGAGTGCTAACTTGTTAGTGACTGTCGGCCAGACAAAGAATCAAATACTTTTATGTCAACGATCAACGAAGCAATATCAGTGAGTGAGCACACAGCGCCTACTTATTAGTTCCAGTTGGCGATGGTATCTTTTACAGCGTATTGTGTCTTGCTCACACATTACACTTTTTCCGACTTAGGGATTGGGGACCCCGTAAATGTTGGGGGCCACTGGATGTAGCCCAGTCAGAACTCCCCTTAATCCGCCACTGGTAAATAGTCAATAAAGCTTAATCCTTTTACTCCTATCGTTCGTTCCTTAGCAACGTCCCAACGGAACATCATAATATCACCTGACACCTAGGCATTGGCGGCGAACATTTCGTTGTGGCGGCGATAGCTGTATTTGAGTGTCCGCCTCTCAGTTAGAATAGGGTTACCATATATGATGAGGCACAATTCCTGACAGATTTTTGTTAGTCACATTGACCAATTTTTGCGACGAAAACATTTTATTATGGTATAAAT
>JGI24159J19872_10005310_pt1 | contig 16635 bp, 9 predicted proteins | sample Ectturendosymbi4_FD_19872 | JGI IMG/M metagenome (IMG submission 19872) | reverse complement strand
CTAATGGTTGGTTTACTGCATGCGATGGCTTTTATGGTGCTTCTGCTTGTTGGCTGAGTCATATGAAACAATAAACCATTACCATTACCATTTTCCTTGGGGCCCACTGTAGGCCCAATGAAAACTCCAGGCCCATTTCAAAAATCCAAAAACCCACTTGTGGACCTGAGGACCCACGTTGAGAAATACTGATTTACACCACATGTTATTGCGTGGTCCGTCAGAAAAGGTTTTAATCAGTCAATTCGTAGAACGAAAGAGCAAAAAACGAGATTGCAGTGTCTAACTAGCGCGATACCGAAACCTGCAATGACATCAGGAGCTATGAAAAGCGCAAGGCTTCTAAGAAGAAAAACCGCAAGGATCTGGCAGTGTTAGCTAAAACGTCGCTACTGCATCGCTTTTTCTAGCAAAACTTTCAAGAAGCAACGTTAAAGCAGTGGTGTTAACCAGAGCACCTGAAAATTAAGGTGAAAATCTAGACATTAGCTTGAAAACAAGTTTAACACTCAGCCTGGCTGGCCATATTGACATGTTCCTTTTACGGTGTTTTTGTTTGTAATCTCTGGTTTCTGCTTGTTGTTTGGGTGAATGTTGTTTCTTGCCGAGTCACTCTCTAGTCCCTGCTCCACTCAGCGCTCACCCGTCCATCGGGTGCAGCTGCACGTCGCCTCAAATCGAGACACACATTTGTACCCGCCGCCCAACAACTCATCAGTTTTTCTGACAACAACAACATACGTGCGGCACAGTGGGCGGATCATCAATGGAACGCGGAGTGGGCGGACAACCCCACAAGACTCAGCATTTTAATTCCAGACACCGGTACACACACACCCAGAATGACCCTCCCAAGAAGAGCCTGGGTCCGGCTCCGCACTGGTGTCGGACGTTTCCACTCCTGCCTGTACAAATGGGTATGGCCTCCTCTGCGGCCTGTGAGTTTGGCGCAGAACAAACCGTCGACCATGTTGTCCTCCAATGTCCAATCCATCGACATCCCCACGGACTGCACGGCCTAACGGTTCTGGACGATGAGACAACCGAATGGCTGCTCAACACCTGCCCCGATATTTAGGAGGGCTAGCAGTGGATAAAAGAAGAACTCGCTCAAATGAAAGAAGAAGAAGAAGAAGAAGAAGAAGAAGAAGAGCTCTCTAGTCTGTGAAATATTTGTTCGTAGTAAAATTACACCCTAGTATTCATATCTTAAATTCTCTTCTCGCAGCTAACTTTATGTAAATTTGAGTGAGCACATTCTCGTCTACCGAAAAAAACAAAGAGGAACCTTGCTAATCAGCGAAAACATAACTTTTACAAACGATGACGTCATGAATAACATCATAGGGGCCCTCCAATAAAAATTGCCCCGAGCCCCCTACCTTTCATCCGGCTCTGAATGGGGGTCACTATGACTTCTTGCTCAACTACAATATTGGCTGCTAAAAGGATACTGCTGATCTTGCCTTCAAATCATCTAGATTGTCACAAGCGCTTTTGCAAGTAAGTATCACTAGCAAATGGTGGCTTTCATCCAAAGTAGAAGCTTGAAATTTTACTAAAAAAAACTTCAAAACTGGTCAATTAAATAAAAATAGAGCTTGTATTCGCCGGCTTTAATCTGAACATATTTATTCAGAAACAGCGCCAGAAAATGCACGTTTTATGAATAATGCTTGAAATAACAAGGGACATTAAATATTTCAATGTTGAGACTTGGATGTTGTTTGCCCCCCTTATCAAATTTTCTGGCTACGCGCCTGTTCACAATTAATTTTAACTGTAGGTTTCTGTGGTGCACTGAAAAAAGCGTCCAGCTTTTCCTTCCTTAAGATGTTGATTTGGTGGTAAATCCAGAAATAACTCTTGATACCTCAATGCAAACCACATCACTTCAAACGACCATTCTTCCAAATATCAACAAGCACGTAGAAGATTTTCCTTCGAAGTTTCAAAGTTATTTTTCCGTCAACAGAACTATATAAATATTGCTACATCCAAAAGCTCACATGTACCGCATTTATTTAATCTTTGTGCTGAAGTTACTTTTAAGTACATGCGTTGTGTAATTTGTATGCACGTTCCCACATCATTTCACCGACAAATATAACTTGAGTTCACAGAAATCAAAAAATATAGCAGAGATTTTTACAAAGCTTAACGTTTTTAGACACAATCACGGTAAGTGACAGTTCTGTTTATTCAAAGTGTTTTACAATCTTTCAAGCTTGATATGAAATCCATTCTTGCTTTGGAGGATAATTCTTAATTCCATTTCAGGAACTGGTGTTTCGTCGTCCAAGTACAGTCGATATCTTCTCAGTGTTTGGGCCACAACAGTTTTGATTTCGTTCAGGTGGAAGTACAACTGTAAGTTTTGACCGATGCATTTTCTGAAACAAGACTATTCAGACGATTCTGCCAGGAAATACTTTGAACCTGCTGTGAGAATATCTAGCATTAGACTCACTACTCTGCTCCATTGCCTACCAAACTTTATAAAGATGAAAGATGAAATTTTAAGTTTTTGGTTTTTTAAAGATCAAAGTAAGAAAATATTACATTATTACAAATATTAATTTATGACATCTTGTCCCTGCATTTAGTTGACTTCATTTTTCTGCACTCGAAGTGCAAGCACCATCTTCATGGTTTGTAGAATTATGCAAAAGTTTTAAATCAAGACGGGAACCAGTTGTCTCACTAAGGGCAGAAATAGTTTATGCAAAATTTCTACACAACAACTGAAATGAAACATAACACCAGGTTTTTTTAAAAGGAAAATGTTAGGTACCCGGTATGGATCTGTAGGGACCCGATTCCTCTGATTCTAGGGACACGATGTTCTGATATTTTAGGTATCCGATGATAATTTCCTCTGATTCTAGGGACCCGATTTGAAATTCTAGGGACGCGAATCGGGTCCCTAAAACGCCTTAAAAAAAACCTGCATACCACAAACTTCTTTTCAAAATATTTACAAAATTTTGAGGTGGAAGTACAACTGTAGGATCTTTTCAAATTACACAATCGGTCCAACCACTGCCGCTCTGAAAATAACCTCAACAATTATGACCATATTGAAGTTGCTAACTACATTAATATCTACATTAATTTTGCAAACATGATCTGCCATGAACGTCTGCAGAAATCTCTCATGGGGGAACGTCCAGATTTTTCTTATCCATTTCAGGTTGCTGATTGATGTATTGTGAATGCGCGGTTCGCTTTAATTGCAGTTTTATTGATGGTGATCCTCTTTAAATTGTGTATCGTCTTTAGTTATGCGTGTTAGCGCTGAACTATTATTGACTCCTGGACTGCCATTATCAGTTGGTAGAAACCTTGCACGACGTGATGGTGGTTCCATTCGTTATCCGAATTGCATGACGCGTTATTCAGCAGCATTGTTGGTTATGAAAGCAACTTTACTTTCTTTATATTTCAGATGTGTAACATCTTAATATTTTGACATAAAGCCACTTTGGTTTTCTTATGTGTAATACATCACTGATAAGGCAAACGCAATGCAAACGGACGTTCACAAAACGCTTTACCCTTTCTACACCATAATGAAAATGCTTTATTTTACGGCAGAAGTCACAAAAATTGTGCTTCGTTGGCAGCAATGCTTTTTTTCATTCATACTTCTTTTCACACAGCATGAAACTACTTGGCTTACCGCTACCACTGTCTTCCTGCATTATTTGCCAATGATGTCTGCGTTCAACAGTCACACGCGGTGAACACTTGAAGATTCGTTGCCACCTTATTGTAACGCAATAAAGACCAAGAGTAGTACAATCCGTCCAGTAGTGGTTTTAGTGAGTGTGCAGGGTATGCAAAATGGGGGTCCTCATTTTCAATTTACGCGCTTTGAGGGGCCCCATTTTTAGTTTACCCGATTTCAATGATTCATGAGATTTTCATTTTGGTGACGATCTGGATGCTCTAAGGTTTTCTATTCAGTTGGTTGTTCTGAATGATGCAGTATAAGGTGTCAGTGAAAAAATGAAAGACGTAATTTCTAGCACTCTTGCATTTACTTCGAATTGCAACAATTTTTCTGAAATTAGGAAACTTCTGCAACTTAAGTACGTGCTGCCAGTTGCAACTACTTCTGCAAAGCGTTCGTTTTCATTTATTGGTCATTTGAAAATGCTACCTCCGAATGACCACGAGTGTGCACCGCACAGGTTGAATCATCTAATGATTTTGTCTGTTCTTAGAAATTGTACAGAAAGTTTGAATGTGCAGTAGATGCAATAGGAACACCATAGAATATCGTTATTGTAGTAGGTGTTTGCTTCAGTGTTTGTTTCAAGAACTCAGAAACGCCAAATGGTTTTGGAAAAGTGTGACGTGTGTCTGATAACGTTTTTTTGTCCTCTGATTGCACGACTCTGTATCTTTGTGACAATGTTCAGTAAAGAAATTTTGGTTGATTTTTGATGTTGTGTCAAACACGAATCATTCGCTTTATTCTAGTAATTCTTCCCCTCGGGCCATACCAATCCTTTCTACCTTCCGCCGCCGTTGAAGGATGTTGACCTCAAAAATAATAGCAAAAACTGAATAAAACCACTATGAATTTTCTGGGTGCCTGAATGGCTGTAACAATTTTGTTTCAAGTTTATCTTGAAAACCCATGAAAATACCGATAATACTGTTGTGAAAAGGAACCTCCGCCCCCCTTTTGAAAAGTAAGGGGGGAATGCCGGCGTTCTCCGATGTCCCTGCAGGAGCGTAAAGCCGCAGGTGTGACAAAAATTAATGCTGCGGTGCAGATGTAGTTTTATGTTAAGTTATGGTTGCGGTGCAAAAAAACTCTTTGGCTGCTGCGGAGGTCTCAAACTCAAATTGCTCTGAAGGCAAAAAGAGACCCTACAAAGTAACCCGAAGGCTGCATTATGACGCTGACGCAATAGTGGTGTACCTGAAACCCACTAGAAACAGCTTTTACATCTTATTTCCTGCGAAAAGTATCGTGAGTTATAGGTAAATCTTTTCTATCCGTCTCTGCAGTATATTCGTTTGAAAGGAACTTGTTCACTAGCTGGCCGAGGACTTTCAAACACCGGTGAATAAACCGAATAACTTAAATGCTGGTTATATGAATATTCCCCAAACGCATCGCAGGCCACATGCAGCCCGCGTGTTCAAGCCCCTGGTCTACTTGTATAAGCATGCTTGGTAGAAAGACCGTCAACATGTGGAAGCAGGTTAAGCGCAGTGTGTGGAAGCAGAACAGACGCAATGGAAAAAAAGAAAATTATTTTAACCTGTGGAGACCGTAATTCATAAAAACGAACGTAATGCCGGCGGCAATTGCGAAAAGGTTGTGCTCCTGATGTGAATTATCGTAATACACCTGGCTATTACTGCCCACAAATGGCATTTTTGCGACTGTTACCGTATCGTGGGTAATTGCTTTGCAGTGTAGAAAGGGTAAAGCGCTTTGTGAACGTTCGTTTGCAGTGCATCGTCAGCAACCTGAAAAGGGTAAGCAATATGTCGACGTTGCCCCCCTGGAAAGATTTCTGCGGACGCCCATATATACTGCTTTCCTCGCTAACCTGCTGGGTCAACACAACCAGACTTTTGACGTTCTGTTGCTTGCACATTCAGAAAAACGTTGCTTTCACCTTCAACAGTGGTTTATTTGCTATCCTCACATCGTAACTTGCAATGCTCACAAGCAATAATCTATGTTTTTCCTGGGTATTTGCCTGTTTGTGCAAAGTGGCTTACATTTCCTTGATAAACCATGTTGGAGCGATACAAACTGCTCAGCGATTCAAAAAATACAAGTAAATTGGTTGAGGTGAAAATTTTTTGAAACCGTGTCACGTTTCGAAACTACGTCAGTTTCAAACTAAAATTTTAATCAATTGGAGCCGTTCAACTAAAAATATCACTCTGGAAGGTGGTAATTACAGAAAGCAGCTTTAAAGGATTTTTACCAAATATTCTGCAAAAATCCTTAAATCAAAAATTACGTTGGTCACGTCAACACACTTCCCTGTAGGCTTTTATATACTTGTTTTGGTATATTTGTACCAGTGATTAGTTTTATTGTGATTCATCCTTTTCAAAGTATACGCAGGCAGAAGAAATGCCGGGTATAACTCTTAGGCCGAAACTTGGTATTTCAAAGATATTCAAAACGCTCTAAAGAAATGGAATGACTGAAAGTATTGTGAGTCTTCACAAACTTTTTTCCATGGGGTTAGTTACACTAAACACAACAATCACTCCAAGGATATTTTGCCATAGCAGTGCTTGTTGTTGGCTGCTAATGAAATAACGGATTTTCCATTTGCTAAGACTACTGAATGAAATCAACTTAATCTGACTTGACAGAACAAATGAACGGTAGACAACTGAAACTGAGCACTAAGAGCAAATGATGCCGAAAATGTTGCCATGTTAATGCACCAAAAGCAATGTGAAAACCCTAGCCCACGCTAACTCATCTTTCCACGTACTAAACAATCAACTGATGATAGTTATTCCTTGTACAAGAGCCCGTTTTGATGCATGCCGAAAACGAGGTCGACGTGAGTCATTATTGGTCAAGTTGCAGTACATTTTTCTCGAACAGAAAAGCATACCACGAGCACAGAAATATGGGATGTCATTAACTTTACTCCATGCTTAACTATGCAATAATATCAGCCTGCTGGTTAAAATTTCCTTCAATTTTTGTTTCTTTCACATCTAACTTCAATGCTATTGTCCAACATTTGCTGACGCTATGAGTCTATCAGTCGTCTCAAATCTACAAATCACAGAGACCGAGCTTAGTTTTCTAGTCTGTTGAAAATAATGGCAGATCTCTTGCTTTCTTGTTGTTATAGGCTAACATATGCAATAATTGTTTTTCATTAAAGTCCATTCGCGTTACGCCGTTGAAAAAAACAGTTGTGTTCAAACTCACAAGAGTTAACCTGCTCAATCTTGCAAAAGGCAAACAAAACTAATGGGTGCAAACGCTCCTGGAAAGGGAAAAGGCGCCATAACGCGTAGTTAAACATTAAGCAATCATGGTTGTATTTCTAGGTCAGCTGCATTAAGGTAAGATGTTGTAAACGCCTCATCAGAGTCCTTAGAAATTAAACTAGGGAACGTTGTGGCCGCGCATTTTTATCTGATGTGAAAATCGGATTGTGATTTAACTGTTAGTTCCTGGATCCTTTCTACCTACTGTATCTGATTGAGTCTAATCTCTACGGTCAAGTGCAAGCGGTCTTGAGTGAAGTGTTGGAGAAACGGGATAAACCCAGTTGGCAGTGGTTCTTAAGTAAGATTTATTTGTGGTAGAGGTTCCATACTAACCATTATTATTATTAGGGTAGCAGTTGCCTCATCGAGGAAACTGTCATTTACGCTATGTAAACAACTATTTATTAAAAAACATATATAAAGATATTTTGATCGTTCCTGTGAAAACATGAAGTGTCAGTCAAATTCATTTTATTCATAAATTCATTTTTTCAGGGTGTCTTTAATCAGGCTCGTAACCAGGGATGGCGCAGGAGGGAGAAGCTCCCCCTAGAAATTTTTTCTCCCCCCTCTAGAAAAATATGTGGGACATAGTTTGAAAGCATTGGACATAGTTAAAAAAATTTGGGCCGCTCTCAGAAAACTCTTAGCCCCCCCCTGGTGTCCCAAGCTGGTTACGGGCCTGTCTTTAATATTCATTTTGTGAAGAGAATTCGGATCATTCTAACATTGTAGGCATACGATTCACACAATTCTTGGCTTGATTCCAGTAATTGCTTCCGTAGTTGATCATCATCTGATGCAAGATCTTTCAGATCATCTTCTAGTGTTTTTCCTTTTTCTATTTCAGGAAAATATTCTGACAATCAGTGGCATGCAGAGGAGGGCGGGGCGAACGGAGAGACGGCCACGGGTATCCAAGGCAGGTAGGCATCCAAAGAGTGAAATTACAAAAATTATAATGCTGTAACATAGGTGATTTCTTCTTTTGTAAGTTATAATAACACATACTGCGTGGATTTAATTTTCCGAAACTTGTTTTTTTTAACACTAGTTTTTACGTATTTAATTGCCAGTAATGCTCATATTCTTCAATATCAGGGACCTATACGGTGGATGTGCGGCGCACACCCATTCAAGCTGACAGTGAAGTGACCTTTTGCAGGTCGTGCGATGAAAGGAAAATCAAAAAGAAGAACTGAAAGTTATTGCAGACGTTTAATTAATTTTCTAAGCCAAATTTCAAAATTGTCTTATTTGAGCTTGCTTGATTTAGCTGACTTTTTGATGCATCACCAGTTTCCCGTTTCATTTTTTGATGTGGCAACCCTGGGTGTGCGCTAATACAGCCGCACACCTATGCTTGCAATATGTGCATTATTTCGAGCTTTGTCATTAACTGGCAGTTCATACGGACTGATCATAACGGTCCACACAACCCCTATCTGTTCTCTCCCCAGTGCAGTAAACCTTGGTTAATCCGGATCTTCGCCAAAACCGGATAAAAATGGTGGTACAAATTATTTCTAACGTTTTTCTACATAAAAATAATCTGTTTATCCGGATTTTTTAATCCGGATCTTCGCCAATTCCGGATAAAATTTGCTTTTTTCACATCTTTTAATCTGGATTTTCCCCACTTCCACGCTGTTGTGTTCTTAAGTGCATTGACTGGTCTCTAGGAAAAATTCAGCAGCTTTCAGATGCAACGCAAGCGTGCTCACGATCACCAGTGAGAGGATAGAATTATGAAAAAAACGGCCGCAACTGAGCGCAACATCTGATGAATCGAAGAGAAGATTATACGTCACAGACGGGCATGGCATACCACATCGCAGGCCACCGCATCACGGTTTCAACCTATAGATTAGTGTTGAGTGTGCGTGCGTAGAGAGCATTATCCCAGAGCTTATTGCACTCTGTAAGATGTGTGAAGGGCATTATCTTCCAAACAGAGTGACTGCTTGTGGACCAGTCGCAGAAATCTCTGCGTCAGTCCAATATTCCAGATTTCTTCGTAGCCGAGTAGTGCTCATAACTACCTGGATTTAGCGCTTACTAGTCTGATGTAACATTGTAAATACAGTAAACCTCGGTTAATCCAGATCTTCGCCAAAACCGGATAAAACTGGTGGTACGAATGATTCCTTACGTTTTTGTTTGTAAAAATCCTCGGTTTACCCGCATTTTTTTAATCCGGATCTTGGCCAATACTAGATAAAATATGCTCTTTTCACATCTCGTAATCCGGATTTTTCAGTGAAGTAAGTGCACTGACTGGTCTCTGGGTAACAGTGGCGTACGCAGATAATTTTCCTGGGGGGGTTTTGTTCAGGGTCATATGGTGGTCATTTGTATTTGGTGTGCGCTGTTTGTGACGTCATAATTTGACGTCATTTTCATGTTTCCAAACCAACGTTTTGGCGGAGTTTGTTGACATAATATGCATATTTTTCTACATCCACTCCCTTTTATTTCATGTGTCGTTGCAATATAAACTATCAGCGCTCCAAGTTAGGCTATCGGAGAAAAACAAACTCAACGCTGCGACACAGCAGTTCCTAACTTCAAAAATATCAGGCCGCGCGTTAAAACAGGGGAGTAAAACACAGTCATCCATGCGTCAGAGCAATTTACAACTGCAAAATGAGGCTGCGCTAATGTCATGTCGAATTCGAGCAGTCGAGCATAGAAAAAGTGCGGCTGGACTGCTGGCGCACACCCCGGTTTGCAAGATCAAATCTTGCTAAACTACGCAAGAATTGAAAATGCGCATAAAGTACGCAAGCAAACTTTCGATTTTTTGTCATTTATAGCAGTCCAGCTAACTTTTAGTTTTCCCTTTTCTCTGCTGAGGCATTATCAAACGCCTGAATGCTTCTATGTTAACACGAAGTCCATAGAGCACAAGCACACACTGTCTCCACAACGCAGATTGATAATAACAGACACAGAGGGTTTTGTAATGGCGTTGGGATAGGACCACAAGATTACAGGCACTTTCTGTAACCACAGTTCAGTTAGCTAACTCCTAACACTTGGTACAAAACTCCATCCAGAGTAGTGTAGTCCAAGACCAGGGTTAAGAATTTTGCTTTTTTGAAGATTTTGAAATTTGGCTGTTTTTGCACTGGGAGTTTTTACAGATTTTGAAATTCTGGATGCTTTTCAACGCACTGGACTTTTTAAATCGAAAAAAACACACAAGATTTGTTTTTTCTGTCGGAAAAGCTTGACCCTGAAAATGCGTATGAGCCGCATATTGACATTCATTACAAATTTTTGCTCTTCTGACGAAGGTTTGCAACCATCAGGTTACGGACTTCCACCCGCCCGTGAAGACTTTCGTTCCAATTCCTGTCTGAAACTTAACTCAATTTGATACAAAAGTCAAAACAGGGAAGCCAATTAAGGCAGTGCGCACTTTGCAGGTATTGAGGGAATAGATGCAAAGCCGGGGTCTGCAAATTCTTTTGGCTGTCGAACCCTTTTTAAATGCCCAGACATCTCACCGAGCCCCGAACGAGTTGAACTTCTCCGATCTCACTACCCCACAAATACGGGGCATTTGGATGAACACCAACTGTTGATATTACATCTAAAACTATCTAACTGTAGTTGAAAGGTAATGAGCAAGAAGCATTATTATTAATTCAAGCACAAAAGGAAAATGGCAAACGTTTCATTGCAATTTGAGACCCCATCAATGAGAAGGATGTTTCCTGTGAGAAACAGCAAGAGCATTTTCATAAATTGGTATCTTTATTAGCAAGCCACCACGCTCTTCCGAGTTCAGTCGGTTCTTCTGCTTTAGGAAAGCATTTGCATACATAACTAACACCAGATTCAAGCATGCAGGAAATTGGGAATGCAAGTAAAAACAGCTCAACAGCTGCACAAAATTTCAGGTACTTAACAGCGATATTTACCTGGGACTGTCACGCAGGTTTTTGCGTTTAAACAGCGATTGAGCTTCGAGATCCACACGCATGTCAGTGAGTTCATCTTGCAACTGCGAATTAATGTCTCCGGCACACGCATCCTCTGCAGGTCTTCAAAAAGTACCTTAAAGTTTTCACTTAAATTTTTATGGTGCTTTGCATATATCTCCAAATCACTGTCAACAATGCTTCCATCTTTTTCTAATTTAAGCAAGTTGGAGAAATATTTGAAATAATTGCGTTCCAATTTTGAATAGGCGCATTTTGGTTTGATATCCCGTTGGGATTGTTCGAGCTTGAATAACAGCTATTTCGTTCATGCCGCATTGTGTCAAGTCTGGTTTGCCAAACTTATATGATCGAATGAGATTTGGTCGATCACGGCACGGGACCCACAAATGGTGTGTCATCAGAAAATGTTTGGCAACCAATGTTCTGTGGTTTCTTCTGTTTAGGTTGTAAAGATAGAGATTGCTATGTTTTTCTCATGCATTGCTTGTACTAGCTGACCTAGTGTGAAAATTTTTTTTCATTTTGAAAACCAATTATGAAATGTAGCTGTAAATCCCCCTCAGCAGAAAGCCGGGGAACGAATAAGACGCATGGACATTATCACCTGTACCCGCCGCGTAGGCCTACAGATTTAGTATAGCCTAAAAAAGTGAATGATGTGTTGTGTCTGATATTGACTTTGACAAAGAAATGTTCAATTCCTAGCAATAATGCTAAAATTTATACCTGTAAGTAGCCAAGGGGCACTTGGGCCATGGACACCATACTTTGCCGCCAACCATTTTGCCAACTTTGCAAAAAGGTCATACTACGGTTGAGTGAACATGGTGACGACATCATCGAAACGCAAACAGAGTGTTTGGCTACTTATCTGTCATTTAGGCTCCTCTCGGAACAGTGTTTGGCTACTTCTGGTTAAAAAAATCTGGCAACCCTGGTGTTCAGTGTGCCTGTGAAGTGTAGAGCATTATCCCTGAGTGTGTACTGTACTCGGTAAAATGTCTGGAAGGCATCAACTTCCAAATAGAGTGACTGCTTAGGGACCAGTCACAAAAAGCTCTGTGTCAATCCAAAATCCCAGATTTTCGCAGCCAAGTACCGATGATCTAAAATTATGAACTTAAGATTGTTCATAACTTCCTGGATATGGCGGTTATTAGTCTGACGTGCCATCGTAAATACATCAATGAATTCGTTTTGCTTCTGCGAAAATATGCTGTTGTGTCGTAAATGCGTTCAATCTAAACGATTCTCGCTGATATCGCAGTATCGAAATGACGTGAGGCTAGAAAAAAACATCTTCGTTTAATCTGGATCTTCGCCTCAACCGGATAAAATCGTCGGTCAAATCGAATCCGGATTAACCGAGGTTTACTGCACATCAATAAATTCGTTTTGCTTCTGCGAAAGGCTGTTGTTGAGTTGTAAAGTTGAGCAATTTTCACCGATATATCAGTACTTAGATGACGTCAAGCCAGAAACAACCATCTTCAGTTAATCCGGATCTTCGCCTAAACTGGATAAAATCGTTGGTCAAATCGAATCCAGATTAACCGAGGTTTACTGTAGTTGTACATACAACAGCCACATAATAAAAGACGAAAGTTTTCTTGCGTTCTTCATGCGCATTCGCAATTCTTGTGTCGTTGTACAAGTTTCAAACTGTCAAACCTGGGTATGCGCCAACCCAGCTGCATACCTTTTCTGCACGACAGTTATTCGACGAGGCATTCGCGCAGCTTTTCTGCAGTTGTGAACTGCCCTGTCCTAACATTGAGTTTGGTTTACTCCACTGTTTTAATGCGTAGCCATATATTTTGCAGTTGTGAACTGAAAGATGGTTTGGAACACCAACAAGGTTCTCAGTTATGTGCAGCTTGTGAAAAACGAGGCTCATCTTTTGGGAAACGCTTCAAACGTTTCTGAATTAATATGCTGCGCTTTCAAACTGTTGCCATTCCCTCAAAGATCGCAGAGCTCAACCATTAAAAATAACCACCTTCCTGGCCTATAAAGGCAACCACTTTTGTGTGATACCCAAAGATTGTTGCAGATAAACTTGGGTATTAAACAAATGAGTACATTTTTAGCGCCCCCTTATTTGATTTCCCTCCCCCAAACGCCTGGTTTGGACACGCCACTGATCACAGTTGCAGTAGATCCACTTCCGTAATATTGATTAAAAACGTTTCTTCTGCAATACAGCGAATCAGCCAAGACAGTTTTAACATTAGGGTAGCTCACTTACACCGCAGAAATCTTCAAATACTGCACTTTATCAAATAGGCACACATTATCATTTACCCATCGTTTATTAACTGGATGTTGAATAGACGGTCGAAAACAGATTTGAAAGCAGCATCCACAATCATAGCGTATTTTTGAAAGCTTCAAGCAACAACGGAACAGTAGACCTACCAGAAATAGAATCACATAAAAGCAGGACCAGTTTGAAGCAAATTTGAATGATTGCTTCGAACCGGGTTCCACGTTACTCCTTACCTGTGCAAACTTACACTTTCTATTGGAGCTGCTTGTGTAGTGCCGGCGTGGGGCCCACAGTATTTTTAAGGCGTCAGTCCGGTTGCCAACGTAGAGCAACGTGAACTGTGCGGGCTTTAACGCCCTCATCATACTTCTTTCTGTAATCCTAACAATGCTCATTGTTTTCGGTAATGTGTAGTCTAGATTTTTCAATAGCAACTCGTTAAGTCAGAGAGGCTTGAGTTTTGAAACTTATTCCTTTGTTTATAAAATTGTTTCTTATACGGCAGGTCAGGTTTCAATAGTAAGGGCAAACTGAAGTTCCTGGCCTGAAAAAATAGAATCTTTTGCTGCTACTGCAAGCCAGTGTTGCTGACGAGCGTATTTTTATACCAAATTTGAAATTTTTGGCGGAATTTCAAAGTGCTTGGAATATAATTTTTGATTTGGCATATATGAAAATCTTGGTATATTTTTGTTGGAGGGTTTAGTTGAGACTTGAAACCAATTTATTTGTTATATTACAAAGCGGAAACAGTGAAAACATAGTATTAAAAAGTTAAGTGATTATGTTTTAACCTTGGAGTAAGCGTAACTATGGGTAAGCGGAAAGCGAGACCGGAAGAGAGCTGAGAACAGAGAAGTTATGAAAAAATTGAACTTGGCTCTAGGCGCAGTGTTGTCAGTTTGGCTTTATTGAGGCAAAAGCTGTAAATTGTGGCCTTTTTCAAACTCTTGTATTTTTTTTATTTGAAAAAAAAACTATTTCATTAGGTTTTTTTCAAAAATAAAAAAATTGGCGTTTGGCGTTTTTGACCAATTAAAGCTGTATAATGATTTTGGCGGATTTTTGGACACAGAATGGTAAATATTTAATGGAAACTCTGCATTTATCACTTTTAGCTTTACCCTTTCCTGCTGTTTGCTGTTCCAGATTACTCCTTTGCAAGACCAAGATTTTCAAAACCTTTAGGATTGATGTGGCTGTCTTCACTCAAGACAACCTGGAAACCCTGTCAAGGTATATGACTTTAATCAGACAATGCATCCAAAGGTGGTAAAGCTTCGTATGAGAGTGGCAGATGATTTAGCAAAGAGTGACTGACAGAGCTTACATGTCTTCCAAAGCAGTATTCTGCCGGTGCTGTGTATCCCTTCTGCTTTGTAAAAGAGAATTGCAAACCGCAAAGCAACTATTGTACATCATGATAATGTAGTGGACCACAAACTAAATGAAAATGCAGTTGCAGGAAGGTTGTCTATTCCAGTGGTTAATATATCTGTCACTACCAAATTTAAGAAAGTAGGAATTGAGCTTGCAACATCTTTATGATGATGACACTGCTCAACAGCAGCTGTTAGTCATCCACATGAAGTAGTAAAAAGGCATTGAAAGGGTAGCATAAAATTGTAAGCTTTTGTTACAGTTATAAACTTCGTATAGTTTTAGATTAGATTTGGTTTATTAGTTGTAAGAAAGTTGGCAAATCTGCTGCAAACATGTTAGCTCTGGATACGCCCTAGCACAGCATGCAATACCGCTATGGAAGTACCACACTCAATATCTCCCCTCCGATCAAGAGGTACTTGCCCAGAGAGCAGTTATTGGGTGCTGTATTTCTTGGATTTATTTGGTGTTACGGAGTTGTCCGCTGAAGTCCTGCTGGAGACGTGTTGGCGTCACCCTTGCGAGCCTCGAGTTTTTAACTTCAACAATTTCTATCATTATAACTGGATGCCATCCTCAAAAATTTCTGCACAGACCACGGAGTTGGGTCCAGCAAATGTGCTTCCGATCTGGCCCAGCACTTGCTAAAGCCGGCTCCACATGAAAGCAATTCGAAACAAACATTCAGCAACTAATCTTTTGAGCATAAAACACGCAGAAGGGCTTTTTCAAACCGAGGACTAGCATTAGACCAAGATAAAACGAAATTTATTAATGCGAATAAAACACAGTGCTTGACTCGTTGCCATGCGCACGAAGTTCAGATGTGAACTCCAGCAACAATTCTCTTTGCACTTGATTGAACAATACTGCGTTTCATATGTTTACAGCTTTTGGAACTTGATGTAGATCCCTTTCCTGGACTGAAGAGTCAGCCGAACTTCGATTTCAGGCTTTGGAGTATCTTCATCCAAGTACAGGCGGTATCGTCTTAACGTTTGAGCGAGAACAATCTTCATTTCGTTCATGGCAAAATTTTGTCCAATGCAGTTTCTGCAAAAAAAGTCATGCGTGTCCAAATTCATGCAGGCCCACTTTTAGCAAACTGCGCATATTATGAATTCTCATCTTACTAAAAATTATTTCTTTAAATTATTTTTTAGCCCAAGCTTGATTTCATTGAAGACTATTCACAATTGTGGGCAAACAAACGAAGTAAAATATTCATCGGCTAAACCCACTACGTCTTTGCCTTTTCACACAATATTCTCGCGTTAGTATGAGCGTTGTATCAGCTTAGCGAAGCTTTCAAACCTGTGGAAACGAAACTCGAGTTGTGAAGATCTGTCACTCTACTAAGCTACAGCAAAAGATAACGTACAAAAGAAGCGACAGTTGCATTTCTAGCAATTCAAGGAAAATAAACATTGGTCGCAAATGCTATGTGCAGATAAACAACTATATTAAAACATCTAATTTTCTGACTAGGCTGAAACGCGTTTATAATAGGCTTGTATAAAACTGATGCCGAATCGGTAAAGTGTTTTGCGATTGCTTTGCAACATTTTGAAAAGACAAGTTGTCTTCTATGACGTAACAACGTTTTTGATGCGCGTATGTCTGACCTGGATCCTGCGGAGAATGGAAGAAACGCGTGCGGCGAACGCTTTGAGATGTTGTCCTTGGTGAACCTCTCAGGATCAAATTTCTGTAACAACGTTTTTTAGGCATGGATAGCAGTGAAAAATTGCATTTTCTCGGAAAAATAACATTATTTTTACAAAAACACAAAAATATCCGCAAATTTTGCCCTTAAAAAAGGAAATTCGATTTAAGTGCTGTTGATTTGAACGAATCACTGGCAACGCTATATAGTTTTCACCCCATCCGAGCAAAAACTTGCAGCTGCGAATAGTAGCGGACACAGGCTAATTTGGTGGGGGGGATGCGACATCGATTTGCAATGAACCCAATGCTTCACAGGACCATATTGCGAAGCTTGAGTGATGCAACTTACAACTGGTC
>JGI24159J19872_10005309_pt1 | contig 16635 bp, 12 predicted proteins | sample Ectturendosymbi4_FD_19872 | JGI IMG/M metagenome (IMG submission 19872) | reverse complement strand
TTTATCATAGGGAGGTTGCAGGATGCGTGAAGTATTTAAAATTAATTCAATGCTTGAGCTGGTCCAAGTACATGTTTCTTGGGAATTCTCGTGCTTTATGCCACAAGTTTTCACACAAATAGCCAGATGTTCTGGTTGATGAGAGCAGTCAGTGTATCCAAAGAATTGCAGATGCCACTTGCAAGGGATTTTTGTAGGACAGAAAAGTTGAGGATAAAAAGCAATCATGTCTCGATTGTACTGTTTCAAGGTTTTTTCTTTATTTTGTTAACCAAAGTTGTGCGACAGTATGCACAAAACAAAAATCCTGCTTTGCTCCTGCAGGATCATAGGCGTAGCCAGGGGGCCTAGGGGGCCATGGCCCCTCCAAATTTTTAAAACATATAGTACATCTGTGCTTTGAGATCGGTATTTCAAACGAAACAGTGTTATTTGCCTAAAATCGAACATTTTGGCCCCCTCAAATTTTTTTGACCCCTCCCAAATTTTTTGCTGACTACGCTACTGTGCAGGACATGTACTTTTTCAGATTTGAAGTGAAGTGCTTTTTTCGGCAGAAAAAAGTAAGTGAATATTTAAAAGTGAACCNTGCTTGACTGAAAGAATTTATGCCAACAGCTGTTGTGGTGTATTTTGNGCATACCTGGAGAGGGAAGTCTNTGTAGTGATTACAATATAATCATCCTCAAAAGTTCAAGGTTAAGTTTGTTTCGATNAGCCGAAAACCTNTTTGAGCGCTAGTTGCGAAATGGCTAAGATTGGATTGATTTACGTCGTAGCATGAAACAAAGTGCCTCAGCCTTTTATGGGCTTAAAGTTTGAAATACAGACGCCTTATAAGATGCAGCCGGTTGCTTTTCACATGAAAGATCCAAATATACGTTTGTTCATGACTTTAACCTAATGGCAAAACCGATATTTCGCAATATGTCCGTTTTTCGCGAAACTTAGGAAAGTATGCAATTACTCTGTCACCAGAACACAGCAATCACCAACGTTTTTATAGTAACATGCAGTGAAAAGCACTAGAAAATATTTTTGAAATAACTAATTTTCGAAGGTATCGTTACATTCCATTGGCAAGAGCCAGTGGCGGATCCAGGGGGCAGTTTGGGGCAACTGCCCCAACAGTAAAGCTCATAGAAAACGCAAACATTCGGGAGACAATGGCCATTCATTAAAGAGAGGCAAGTGACGGGCAGGAACACTGGTTAACGCATTGAAGATGGCTAAAATCAGATCAAACTTGCACACAAGCCAATATGCTGGCAGCGTTTCCTCTGACCACAGCCAGGGACAGGCGCTGGTGAAACCACTGTCGCTCCCTGGGTGGCCTGACATGTCAACGAGTTTCTTTGCAAGACTGCTCAAGAAAGGGGCAGTGGCCTTGCCACACACACGTGGGGTTTCGATTGCAGCTGGTTGAAAGTAATAATTGTCAGGGAGGTCATTGTATTTCCGGCATTTGTCGGTCCCAGCGTCAGTTGCAACATTGCCTGGTATAGTGGCACTGACTATGTAGTGGCTTTCAGCAAAGGTATCCACAACTTTCGCGTCCCATACAAGGTTCCTGCCCCTGTACCAAGGGTTCAGGGTCAAACCATCAGGCCTTCTATCCCTCGTCACGCCAACGGGCTCCAAGACAGAGGGGAGACCACTGAGAGTCAATGACCGTTTGAGTAAACATTTAATATGGCCCGTATCAGAATTTTCGTTACCCAAGATACAGTAGAATTCAACATCGCATCAAAACGAAACTCCGCGATAAACGGATATTTAGTAAGTCAAGAGAAGTGTCTCTCCTCATAGTATTCTCTCTATATTTTCCTCAGAAAGACAAAGCAAAAAAGTCTAAGATAAAATTAATTATTTCTACGACCCACCAGCAACATTCCGCAGTATATGTGGCCCGTGATAGTAAATAAGTTCCCTGACTCTGCCATATGGTTGATCCTTTGCTGCAATTACAAGCACCTAAACAGCTCACCCCCACCTAAAAAAATTGCATGATTTGCGAAGTCGATTCATCCCATGGAAGCACTGTTGGGTGCATAGAGTGAGAGCATTAGAGCATAAAGTGAGAGTGTTGGAGATGGAGCGAAGCTGCAGACTTTACTGTAGCAGCTTTACCTGATGGCAGCTTTAAGTAATGTTAAGCTCTAGCAGAAAATGTTTTTCTGCAACTACAGCGCAGGCTTACAATCTGGTGCTCCTCCTAAAACTTCCATAGAAAACAGTTTTCCGCATGTAATGATTCAACGCTTTTGGGAATTTGTCTTTTAATTGGAGCGTTGCAATATTGCGAAAGAAGTGGTTCATCACGACAACAATAAAAAGGGATACTTTTTAGAAGCACACCGAAAACGATATGATTGCAGCAGTCTATTTGCTTTATTGGTGACGTAGAGTTTGAAGACATTCCCGTTGATTTATACGAGGGGTCTCAAACTCAAATTGCTCCGTGGGCCAAATGAAGACTAATTAAGTAACCCGAGGGCCGCATTATGACGCTGACGCAACAAAAAGCTGTACGTGAACCTTACTAGAAACAGCTTTTACATTTCCTGCGAAGGCTATCATGAGTTACAGGAAAATCATTTCCAGCGTCTCTACGCGTTCGTTTAAAGGGAACTTGTCTACTCGCTAGCCGAGCGCTTTCAAACACCGCTGAATAAAACAAAATAACGTAAATGTCAATTATTTGAAAATTCTCAAAACGCATCGCGGGACGCACAAAACGCTCTCGCGGGTCACATGTTTGAGAACCCTGGTTTTTACAATGAATGGAAACTGTATGTACAGTACCTATCTGTTCTCAAGTAATAATTTTTAACTGCTACAAAACGCTTGCCCACCAAAAATCTTGACGGTAATACAAGGCTTCTTGGTAAAATCAAATCGAACTTGCAATTTAAACGGAAATTCAGAGATGCAAAGATACATTTAATGAACGACAAATGGCATAAACTGTGTTTAGCGTTTTAAATGTTTCTTGTCTAGAATTACAATTTCTTGTCTAGAATTATAAAAGTTTTGATTTTTATAGCAATAATTAGACATACTTTTTACCTTCTCAACTGATGCATTTGGCGATCATTAGTTTTCACTTTGCGTGATTTTGTAGAGAAAATTGGTAATTGTTGTCTGCCTGTCTACTGTTTATACTCCTAACTTTTGCTTGTGACGCTAAGTGGTGTGATTTTTTAACCTGTTTCATAAATTTTTGTCATCGAAATGTACCAGAAAATTTTGATAACTGAGAGACCGTCGAGAATGGTTAGTTCAGTACATTAAGAAAATATCTTATCTCCAGGTACATGGCAAGTAGCAACGAGAAACATATTAAACAGTCGAAAAGCTGAATTTATCCAAATTACCATGCTAAAAGATTTGATTCATGGGAAGTGAGCCCGAGTTTGATTGTTATTCAAATGCGGTCGTTTACACCTTTGCACATGGCGTACGTTACAATCAGCGCAATATTTCACGTGTGACAATGTCAATAGCAATTTACATTGTGAATAACAATTTGCCAGGTCAATACCAATTAGTTTTTCTAATTTTATCATGTCAATACCGATTACTTTTTCTAATTTTGCCACGTCAATACCAATTAGTCTTTTTTCTGATGAAATGAAATGGACATTACATGAACGCTTTTATATGTTACAAAATTTTTGATCTCGCTCTAGTCATACCTCGTACAGTTCAGCTGAAAGCTTCAACATGTGCAGTTGTTGTTGCGTAAACTTACAGGTCTTGCTGCAATGTTTCCATTGCAAGCAATTCTCAGTACAGCTTTCCTGTTTACTAAACCTGAAGCTGGCACGTAGCCACTAGGAAGGCCTACCCAGATGCAAATTGGTGCTCAAAAAAGAAAAAAGGCAAGCTATCGCATGTCAGAAAACGAGTGTGGGCATTGCTATACTAGTATACACAACGATTATTATGAGAGAGTGCTGTATTTACGGGTTCTATTAAGAGACCTTTTGCAAAAGCCAGTGAGGACGGCAGCTGGACACTTGTTCGTTTTTTCACCAGTGATGNGTTGTAGCTTGATGCAACGTTTCTGCACAATCGGCGGACTGGTTTTGGAGCAAATTTGAAAAAACGTCTGCAAAGCAACTCAACGCATGTTATGGCATTGCGAAGTTTTTCTCGATTTCTTCTTTAAACCGTTGTTGAGAACTACTGCCATTACATATTTCTTTTTTCGACGTGCGAAGATCATTTTTTAAAAAGTTAAGAGTTACTGCATTTGATTTTGCCGCGCACGGTCGGTTTACCATTACTTTTGGAGAACTACCTGTTGCCGAACTTGATTAGATGAACTGCACTGCGACAAGGCAAGATCACGATACATTAGCAACCTACACTTCACTGAAAACTCAACAAATATTTGTACTGGAATTTTTGCCTTTTCATATCAGTAAATTGCGAAGTGAAATGTTTATTTATGCTGCCGATAGTGATGATAGCAGATCCCTTCTGTATTCGCTAAACACCCTTTGAGAAAAATAACAAATGTTTGATGTCTGCGACGTTCTAATTTACAAGCAGTGGTGGAGTTCCAAAGTTTTATCAATTGGCTTTATCCAGGGGTGTAGTTCTAACACAACGCCGTTCCCACACCAATAAAAAGGAAGACTGCGCTAAATAGTTTGGAAAAAAATGAGCTTTCAAGAATCTCCACACTGGATCTTCCTGTTTCACTGTAGACTTTTGACTAGCAGTGCGAATCTGCCTGTCGCTAGCAAACCTGTGAGATCGCAGCCATGCTTTAATATAATCTAGTGCAAAAAGGTGTGGGAACGCGTTCCCACCCCGCTACACCTCTGGTTTTATCACAGATACACGTCAAATTTACTCTACTTGGGTTGAATTGTTGATCCTGATTCAAAAAATGAAATGATTCATTACAATCGTTTCCAAAACATAAAGACAATAAACAGGTTAAAAATTGTTATAAAGATGTTGTGGAGTGCGTATGTCCCTAGACCGTATAGATGATGAATTAACAAAAAGTATAAATATATCTATATGCAATTATATGCATGTTCGAATGTTATGCATTAAGAATACATGAATTTCGCCAGTATAGAGGTCTGCGATGCCTGCACAGCAGTCAACCTTGCAAAATACCAGAAACATTTTTCCTGAAATAACACATGCTGCTGAGTCATCTCTACCATCTATTTTCTCTTCGCGTTGGAACTGCTTGCAAGCGGCATTGCAGACGAAGGTGGATTTCTTCGGCTGATAGAATGCACAGGCTCTGATGTTTAAGTACACATTGTGCTCATTGATTAAAGTTGGCGTTTGTGTGCGCTGAAGACCATTCTCTCCATCAGCAGTTTTGCTGCAAATTACATGTGGTGCCAGAAATGCTCCAATGCACGAAAATTTTAATGTAACTTTAACGTCTGCTGTAAAGAAGCATTTTATGTTCTTTTCCTATTCAAATTATTAAACAATTTAAAGTTTGTTATTTAGCTCATGAATGAGTTCCAAGAGAACTTTTGGTTATTTCCAAAAAGCAAAAGGTGAACTATCGTTGTGCTTGCTACAAATGCAACAAATGCTGTAACGTGCGAAACTTTACTCGACTGCGGCATGCTGATATAAAAATAAACCCCTTTAGGTTCAAACAAATGTTCTTTTCTCATTGAGGACTCCCTAGAAAAAAAGTTACGGAAACAAAAAATTGGGGGAAGATCGTTGTCTGTCTGAAAATGAATCCACTTGTAGCAATCCTTCAAACACAGGTGCAGAGAACTTTTTACTTTGTGGAACTGGACTAATCATGGACTCTTAGTTCAGATATTTCAAATATTGGTATTTTTCTTGTTTATGCCAATGATTTCACTGCACAGAAGTAGCAGTTGCTACTGTGATCTTTCGGCTTACGTCACGCCATTGAAACAGTAACCCTCAGGGCTTTTTGGTGTTTTTTGTTCATTGGGGCAAATGTTGTTGCAACTTTTACATGCAATATGCGTGGCCCAAGATTTTCTTGATCACCCAGCAATGCTTTGTGGAAGCAATAATAAACACGTTTTTCAAAATTGTTGATTGCTTTCTTGTTGTGCTATTGTGCCCATTCACCACAAATGAACAGAAAACTGCTGCTTTTTTAAACAAAGATTTATCCGTTGATGTAGCTGTAAACAAGATTTTTGCAAATATTACAAAAATATCATCTACAGAATACTAGAAAAAATGTAATTTTATAAGTGCAATCCAACTTAACTTAATTTTCAACCTGCCTAAATTCAATCCAGAACACAACACTGAACTCACATGAGACGTGGCCATAAACTTTGCAACACCGATGCCTCAACATCCAAGCAGGAAAAAAGCAAAGCATTGTAAGAAGCAGAGCCGCATATGTGCAAGCATCAGATATAAGTTTGAGTCCGTAAATAGTATATGCAAACATTTTACAGCAATATCAAGGAAAAAGCACAAAAAATTGGAACAAAATCTGTCGTTTTCTATACTCCGACGCTAGGCATTTGAAATGATTGAAGTTCTCAGAATTTTAGGTTGAAGCTTGAAATTCCCCAAAAAATATCTGCAAGTGTTTATAAAACTACGGTTCATTTTGTAAAGATGATCACATTGAGATGGTTGAGGAAGGGTTATGCATAGGGCCTGGAAAGTGGTTCCCAGCCTTTTCAGTGTCATGGACCCTTTTGACGATTTGGCTGAAAGCTGTGGAACCCTTTAATAAAGCGAGTCAATGCTATTATTTAAAAGCAGGGCTCCGAGCAGTGCGGAGCCTTCGTAAAAATGGCACAACGCCGGTTCCGGCTTCCGGAGCTCTTTTTTCATGGCTCCGGATCCAACTCCGGCTTCTGTTCGTTTTCACATATTAATATTTTCAATTTTCTTGGTGTGTCTCAAATTGAATGAAAAATGAATTTTATCATGTGCACGAAACTAAGAGAATACACCAAATTTTTTAAAGTGATTTAATCTGGAAGTTTTTTGCAAGCAGTGCACTTACCGTGAGGAAATTATGCAGCAAAAAACAATCACAGGCTCAGACGATTCAGAGAACAGTTGCTAGCAGAAACGTAATTCAAAATAACGGTAATATAGACAAATTCTGGAAGGGCAGTCGCTGGTTTTGCCGATCTTTTGTTATTTTTTACGACCATGATCAAGAAAATAGTTGTTTGGAAAACTGCATTTGTGTCCGAGCATTTAAACACAGATCAGTCCCAAATGACCAAGTGCTTTACACTCATTGCATGCTTTGCCTATTGCAGTCTTGGCGATTCCAATTAACAGCGCTGCTCGGGCAAACCATGCAAAGAGCGCAAAACTCATACTCGATTACCTCTTTTATGCGTTCTTTAAAACATGCACAGCACACATTTGCATTAACAAAAATGCGAAGATGTGTTTACTGTAAAAGCCCTTTGTTCAGAGAAATAGTATGACTTCTAGCAAGAAATTCACCTTCGACTTTTTAAAAATAACTGAAAACTTTTGATTTCTTATCTTTTGTACTCATAATAAGCAGTGATGAATCACAAAATAAAGCACAATTTAACCTGCAAAGCTTAGGAGAAAATATGACTGGTTACCGTGCTGAAAACACAGAATTTTTCCGTAGATGAAAACTTCAAGAAAGGTCCACATTTGTTTACATTGTTTTTTTATACCCTCCTGATGATGTACTGCTATGCAAAGCAATGCTATTTTGCTAACCATTAGTTTCATGTTGTGCTGCTGCTTGTAAACGTAGTGTTTCCTAGTGAACTTTGTCAGTAATTTAGTAAACCTTGCTAGTAAGCCTAATGGTTTCTAATAAAAAATCCTGGCTTGCAATGGCGTGCCGTGCATTTCACGCTTAAATCTGCAGTCAGGTGGGCAAACAGGGGGGTAATTTGCACTCTAAAGTTTCAAAACATTGAACTAGTTGAGTACGGAACCAGTTGTTTGTATTAGGCTACTACTTTTTACTCTGTCCTGATCGTTCGGTCTGCACTTGATTAAAACTGAAAAGTTCTCACTTTCGGAAATGTTGCGAAGAGAACTTTATCTGTGACCGTTTGCGAAAAAGTTGTACCATGGTTGAAGAAGCACGATGACGTCATCGAATGAAATTTCATGAAACTGCTCTTCCCCCAGGAATGAAGAGATGGTTGCGCCCCTGTCTGCAATAGTATCATATCTTAATTATACTCCCTGCTAACAGCATGATTACACAGCTATAAAAGCTATGGATATTATATTATATACGAACTCATTACAGCTCAGTTCTTTTTGGATCGCTACACTAATACAGACCCGGTTTGATCATTCTCACTAGAAAGTAAGATGTTGTGGTAGTTAACGTTTTTCTTTCTTCTACAACACTGGTTCCCAACCATTTCGCAGAAGGAAGCTAAATCCAGACCTGTGATTTTGTCAGAGAGCCGCGCTAAAAAATTTTTTCACAAGTCAATTGACGCGTTTTGTTTTATTGCACTAACGAAGGATTGTACACAAAATATTAGAGGTGTTACTGAAAGACTGCTAAGAGCCGTACAAAGGATGCTTGGGAGCTGCATGCGGCTCTCAAACAGTGTTTGAGAACCATTTTTCAACAAGCAACACCACGCCTGCCAGCTACGATGTCACAGCCTTAGCAAGATTATTAAGCCAAAGAAACATCCAAGGTTTGCAGATCCACTGTTGCAGTCTGGTGTCGTAACTCGCAACAATCGCGTTTAGCGTGCTTTAAAGAGCACTGTTTTGGGTAAAGTAAGTCTATTTGGCAAAACCGTTAGTATCTAGGAAGAGACCCGGAGCCGGAGCTACCTCTCAAATGGCCATAGCTCCGCCTCCGGTCCTAAATTTTAAACTGAGCTCCGGCTCCTGCTCCTTCTGATTTTTATTTTGAGCTCTAGCTCCGGACAAAAAGCCCCGCTCTTGCGCTCCGGCTTCAGGTTCCTGCTCCGCAGCCCTGCTTACAATTTACAAGTAAGGTTATTATCTGTTTTTCGCGCCAAAAATCATGAATATTCCGTAGAACTTAACACGTCAGACATTGACATTGCTGCACAGCAATCAAACTGTCTAAAGAATGGAATTATGTGTAACAAGCGCTGCTAATGGCAGATAATTGCATGTAATTGGCGCTAGGGGAAAAAATGTAAAATGTTTATTCAGCAGGCATTGAAACATTCAGCAGCGGTGTTGCCCCATGATGAAATGTGCCACCAAATTTTCAAACTCTTGTGACATTTGAAACAACGTGATGACAAAAAAGAATCTTGGATCCATAGGTAAATCTGGTGAAATTTACGATATTTTCCAAGGCACGAAAATAAATTTCCAGGCGAAATCCAGCCAACTTTTTCTTTTTTTAAAGTGGAATTTGGCGACATTCTATAGCTCGCCTTCTCACGCACAGTTGTGGAGCCGAAGCCCAAAATTTTAGATGCCTGGTGCTGGTGCCAGAGCCGGAGCCTAAATTTTCAGTTTGGGATTCACAACCTTGTTCCGCAGGCGTCATTGCAGGTTGGTTAACCCCGCCAGCCTGCAGGGTATGGTCACCTCGTGATATTTTTAGTGAGTGTGAGAGTTAGGTTTGACAGGTTGAGATTAGAGTTAGGGTTAGAGACAGGGGTTCAAAATGAGGTGTAAGTCAGGGTTAGATTTGAAATCTTGTTTATTCCAATAAACCAGGGTTCTCCAAACTTTTTTGTCCGAGGGCCACAAGAGCTATCACACAACAGTCCGAGGGCCGGACATCTTACGTAATGTGATTGTTTCGGTTTATGTTACATTTTATTAAATAAGTAAGTTTTTTGTAAACATGTTATTTTTTCATCGTTGACAAAATGGCTTCGCGGACCGGATGAAATGGCTTCGCGGGACCCTGCAATGAACTTATCCTGCTCATTAGCGTTGCGGTCGGAGGACCCAAGCCGCAAACACGTAAAGCTTCGCACTGCGGTAGCAATTAGCCACAACTGGGATCACACGCCGTGCTCATTCTTTTACTGCTTGTTCGTGCCACCGACATAGAGCTGCTATCCTTAGCGCACATGCCGTTCGTGGTGCATGGCGCATGCGACGCCGCGACGACCGAGCAGCCTCAAGACAATAAATGCAACAAGTGTCGGTGCCTTCCTCGTACCAAGTGCAGGTGCATGCCGCATCTCAACAATGCTTTTCATCCAAACTACACGCATTGAATCGGAGAATAACTGTAAGATGTGTACTGTTAGAAACTNCTCATATGGATAAGTCACTCAAGAGCAAAGAGTACAAACTTCGCAATGAATTTGATTAAACGACAACTGTCATACATTTGAAGCGCATAAACGTGTACATTCATATGAGCCAGATCTTGTATTTCCCGGTAGTTGGATTCTAGGATTGCGCTCTAATTGTCGACTTTTGCAGGCATGACCACCACCCTGGAAAATTTGGTATTCGCTATATTGCCTTCATCATGGACCCCTTAAATCTTTCTGTGGACCCCTGGGGGTCTATGCAACGCGGTTGGGAACCACTGGCCTAGAACAAAATGTTACAACAAGATGCTAAGTTTCTGAAAAGGCTTTGAAACTAAGTTCGGATGGCTTTCGAAACAAATGTTGCACGAAAACGTTTTTGCTGGACTCAAGCAAAATGGCAATCGGACCAGTGTTCTCTCTGAGGTGCGCAACTGCGCAAATACACAGTACCACAATTTGCGCAGTGCTATCACAACTTCGCGCATTTCCAACATTCCAAATTCAATACGGTATAGATACATATATCGCATAGTCCTTTTAAGCTTGAAACCCTTCACTGGTTGTGTGTCTGCATGCGCTTAGTACGCAACAAAAGAAACATTTGCTCAGTGTAGAAGTTTTCTCACAGGGAAGACTGGCCATCGCTAAGAATGAAGGTTTTAGACATGCTGTACTGCAGTACTGTCTGTTGTATCGAACTCGCACAATGAGAAACTGCCTGTCATTTACAAAGCAGCAGTATTTTCAAAGCATCATAAACTCCTGCAAAAATCACGTGCCGAAAGAAAGTCACGTTTCATTGTAGGTGAAGTGCGACCGACGCAAATTTTGTAGAGAATCTTTGCTTCTGTAGCATGCGTCCGTACAATATTGCAGAACCCAACTAACACGAATAATAAAATATAAAATAAATGTTCTCTTAACTGCTCTACTGCGGAAAACAATGCCCACGTTTCAACGAGTGTAATCTTTTCCGCGCTCACTTGTCGTAGAATAAGTCAACCATTGAATGCTCTTTCATGGAGTTTCCTTGGGGCTTAAACCAACAAAATAGTTGCGTTCATTTTGAGCTGTAGCAATACAAGTGCCGAAGAAGTGAGCCTCTGTAGCGGTGAAGCGAAACAACGTTTGACAAGTGAGCCTTTTTAAGTGCAAGCCAGCCTAAACTCAGAACGGCAGAATAGGTTATAAATGAAGTACGCCAGAACGGTACAATAGGTCATAATTGAAGTATGCCAATCTCTGCAAAAGAGATGTTGAAATTCTTGTAAGACGCGAAAAGTTGATTTAAGGCCATTCGTGTTTTATTCCTTTGAAATGAAAAGCAAATTATCAGAATCACAAATTTTGAAGAATATTTTCTACCTCTGTCAGCAAGTCTGCGGAAGAGATTAATAACCGACTGTTGGCTTCAGTGTGTTTAGCATTTACCAGCAGAGATTTTATTGCATTTCTTCTAAACCAGGTTCGTGTGTAATTGCCTTACCGTGGTTTATGGCATTTTCTTGCACACTGAAAGTATTTAAGAGGTGTCTCACACAATATTCAAAGAATCCATCAAAAAAACAAAGAATCAAACAAAAAATTGAATTGATTCAGTGCGCAAAAATGAAATTTAAAGCAAGGTCCATGTTCAATATCATGTTGCTTTAAATACCATGCGAATGCTAGGTCTTCTACTTCTAGAAATTTGTTAGCTTTTAATGAATCGATATCATTTAGTGCACGAGCAAGAAAAGTGATGTAATGGTGTAAAAATTACATTGTTTTAGAAACACAAGAAACGACATTCAAATAGAACGTTTTATATCAAATGATGGTTTATGAACAGTGAAATACAACAAACCACGGTATGGAGCTGCACAGAGTTCAAAATAAAGAATTGAATGATTCATTTTGCATCAAGCAGTGTGCCATTATGTTTCACAGGATGCTTCAACGACTGAGTCAAAAAATCTTCAAAATTTGAACTAACAATGTTTTGGATTTTTACGTAAGTGATAAGACTTTTATGTGCCTCCAAACCATGCTTCTGTTTTGCAAACTTCACTGCAATCACTTCAAACGCCAGTTTACTGCTTGATATTATGTGTTCCTGTCATTGAAGCTCTTTGTTAGGATTTGGCCTTTCACTGACATTTAGACGTTTGATCGCATAAACAGTTAAAACAGCTGGCATTCTATTCTCAGTTTCAAACGTTTTTTGATATATTTCACTAGCCAGCTTGAAATGATGCAGAGCGGTTTCAATCGTTTTATATTTATTGCGGTTTCTTGCAAGTATAAGCAGGGCCGGATTAAGGGGGGCAACGGGAACAATTGCCCCGGGCCCACCGCTGCGAAGGGTCTCCCGTGATGAGTTATTTGTTTCAAATAAAAACTCATTTGAAAAATTTTAGTGATTCAGAAGCGATACAAGAATACAATTCTGTATTATATTCCTATGTTGCGTTAATTATCAGGGGCCCCCAACAGCAACTGATTTCTCTACACGTTTGACTGTCTGCCAGTTTTAGTAATCGCTACTGAATAGCCTATAAGTATTTTCGTTTTTGTTCAATGCAAATATATGTGATTTCGCTGATAACTTTCACCTAATAAATTGTTCTTTCAGCATGGGTATGACTCTTTACTCGTGCATCACGCCTATTGAACAAATGTCACGAAAACGTTACTATATGCGTGCTAAAGCTAGTGGTTGCTAACTGCTGTTTAGTATCAATCAATGTTGCCACCGGGGTCAGTCTCGTTAACATCAGATTGCTGCCTTTTTCAACATCAGATAACATCAAAATTTTTTTTAAGCTAAATACTTCTATTAACAAAACTAAAGCGCGATTACCCTCGTTGAATCCGAAACACAGCGAAATATCGCCAATAAATGGAGAAGTCGTTTATAATTTACGTAAAATGTTGGTCTCAACGCAGCGAAGAGAGCTTCTTTAGTTTGAAATGATATCGAAACACACATTAGGGTGAGAGATGACTTATTTTCGTCCTAAATGAGAGGAAATGTGGAAAACAAAAACAACCCAGTCAGTCAACATCAGATTTGTCGGCAAAACATCAGACATCAGAAATGTATCTGAGACATCACATCTGATGTCATGATAAATCAGAAGTGGCAACACTGATATCAATGATCCCGAACTTCTGGTGCCGTCTCCGAGTAGCCGCAGCCGCACTGCACCTTTGTTTCGTCATAAGGGGTAACGTGCGGTGGAAACGCACTTTTCTTCCGACTACCGTTGTGTTACATCATAAACATATGTAGCTATTCAAGCCATTTGCACCACATGTTATTCCGTGGTTCGTCAGAAAAGGTTTTAATCAGTCGATTCGTATAATACAGTGGTTCCCAAACTGCGGTACGTGTGGTACGCGAAGCATTCAAGGGGTACGCATATAGGCCTACTTTCTGTTTTTCTTCACGAAAATATGTATTCACAGGCTCACAGCCATAGTTTTTACTTGTAGGGTTCTGTTAATATATTCCTGAATTTTTATGTAACATACTTCCCTTGTTGATTTCTAAAAATGACCATTATAATTTTTCACAGCCATTTTGTTCATGTTGCAATTGTGTCAATTCTGGTTTTCCAAGGTTGTGATCAAACGATATTTGGCAGATTGAGTTTTCCTGGAAAAAAGGTGGTGCGTGACAGCGGCGTACGCAGAAACTTTTTATTGTGGGGGGTTTCATTCAGTGCCATATGGTGGTCATTTGTATTTGGTGTGCGCTCTTTGTGGCGTCACAATTTGACGTCATATTCATCTTTCCAAACTAACGCTTTGGCGAAGTTTGTTGACATAATAGGCATATTCTTCTACACGCACTCCACTTATTTTGTGTGTCATTGCACTGAATATAAACTATCAGCGCTCCAAGTTACGATATCGGAGGAAAATAAACTCAACGCTACGACACAGCAGTTCATAACTGAAAAAATATCAGGCTGCATGTGAAAGCAGGGCGTAAAACACACTCATCACTGCGTCAGAGCAATTTACAACGGAAAAATCAGGCTGCGCTAATGTTTTGTCAAATACGAGCAGTCGAGCATAGAAAGTGTGCGGCTGGGCTCGCTGGCGTACACTCCAGTTTGCAAGATAGAATCTTGCTAAACTATACAAGGATTGAGAGTGCGCATAAAGCACGCAAGAAAACTTGCAATTTTTTGTTATGTGTAGAAGTCCAACAAACTTTTAGTTTTCTTTGTTCCCTGTTGAGACATTATCAAATGCCTGAATGCTTCTATGTTAAAAACTGCTGGTTTTGAGCTCGCGCAACAGTTCTATCATGCTACGGAAATTGCTAATGTAGTCAATGCAGTTAGCGCTTGCGCTGATCAGCCTTAGCAGACAAAATAAAGACAATCGTTTTGGACAAAGTGAACTATCGCGGAACACAATCTTGACATGTGTAGTGGACGAAAGGTCTGCAAAAAGTGGTGAGATGGTTTCTGGATGCAGACGACAACCCAGATTCCCAGCAAAACCTAATTATTAGTTTTTGGCCCATTTACCATGTTCCTTGAAAACTGCATGAAAATTTATTTCGTGGTATTTACATTAAGCCCACAAATTAACCAGCAATAAGTATGTGAAAACAATTAATCTCCTTTGCGAAGGTAATAAAGTTCTTGCAAAACATCAAGCTCATGGAGGGGTTAACCCCAACCCTCACCCCCCTTGCGTACGCCCTTGGTACGTGGTGACAATACTGGACTCACAAATGGTACGCGATCAGAAAAAGTTTGGGAACCACTGGAACGAAAGAGCAGAAAATGAGATTCCGGTGTTTAGCTTGAGCGATGCCAAAATCTGTAATGCCATCAGGAGCTATAAAAAGCGAAACACTTCTAAGAAAAAGCGCAAGGATCTGGCAGTACTAGCTAAAACGCCGCGACTGAATCGCTTTTTCTAGCAAAACATTCAAGCAGTAACGTTGAAGCAGTGGCGTTGACCAGACCACCTGAAAATGAAGGTGAAAATCAAGACATTAGCTTGAAAACAACTTTCACACACAGCCTGGCTGGCCATATGGACATGTTCTCTTTCCGTTGTTTTTGTTTGTATTCTCTGGTTTCTGTTTATTGTTCGGGTGAATGTTGTTTCATGCCGAGTCATTCTCGAGCCTGTGAAATACTTTTTCTTAGAAAAAATACACTCTGATATTTACTTCTCGCAGCTAACTGCATGTGCATTTGAGTAAGCACATTCTCGATCATCGGAAAAAAACAAACGGAAACCTTGCGAATCAGCGAAAACGTAACTTTTACAAACAATGACGTCATGAATTACGTCATAGGGGCCCTCCAGTAAAAATTGTCCTGGGCCCGCCTACCCTCTAATCCGGCTCTGAGTACAGTCGTGATAATTTCGTTGTTCTTTTCGCTCCAAAGTTTTGCTACCTTATACAAAGTGAGACATTTATTCACCAGAAAAATGTGTTCCGCAATAAAGCAACCAACTGATATTTGTATTAGTACATTTGTAAACAGTATTGAAATTGGCATCGGGAAGATGTCGCGGAGCACGGAAAAGTTATGAAACCAGTAAACGTAATTCCAAGCATTCGAAAACCGAATAAAACTTCATTTTTATACGTTTCAGCTATAATCAGGAAAGCATTTGAACGGTTAGTTAAAACGTCTTTAATTTTGCAAAGTGAGTGCTGCAAAGCTGTATAATTGAGCTTGAATTTCATACTCAGGAACCGTAAGGCTTTTGACCTAAGTCGTTGCTTAACATTCGCGGTATTGAGGTTCTCCCTCCTTCAGGAATGAAGCATCACTTGTTTTCTGTGCTTGGCGGGCATATTTTCGGTTGATGCATTGAAATCGAAGACATCTGCTTGCGTTTGCGCTGAACCGCGACTTCTCAGAAGTATACACACTTTGCAGTCAGTCTGGCGCCTCTCTGAGCTTGCATATCGTTGTTGAAATGGCGCATGTTTGGTGTAAGACTGGGGTGGGCAATTAATTTGGTTCCGGGGCCACTTCGATAAGGCCGTGGTTAGTGGAAGGCCGTATCATCAAATGCAGGGGATGGGCAATTAATTTGGCTAGGGAGCCATTTTCGGAAGGTCGCATTGAACAAGGGGCCACTGTATAAGGAAAGAAATCCTTTCTCAGCAAAATATCAGACACTAATAAAATATCAGACACTAAAACAGAGTTTATATTTCGCCTACTTCGTAGGCGTCATCAGCTCTTATTCACTCGTTCTTTTTTATGGAAGTAGAAGCAAGTCTCGGTTACGCTAACATCAGCACTAATATTTACTGCGATAAGCTGGAGGAAATTTCAGATTTGAAGGATTTCTTGAATGATTCCGCGGGCCACTGAAAACGCTGTGGCGGGCCACATTTGGCCCGCGGGCCGCTACTTGC